>Ga0209536_100000772_pt1 | contig 52810 bp, 47 predicted proteins | sample DeeMarSeWOR28_12_FD_187461 | JGI IMG/M metagenome (GOLD analysis project Ga0209536, IMG submission 187461) | Marine sediment microbial communities from White Oak River estuary, North Carolina - WOR-2-8_12 (SPAdes) (version 2) | ecosystem: Environmental > Aquatic > Marine > Intertidal zone >... | reverse complement strand
CAGGTCCAAGGGCAAGGCGTCAGGCCGATCGGGAAAGCGCAGCATACATGGGTATGTGAGCATTTACCGGAGGCCTGCAACGCAGCCATTGGACCTTAGATGGGGTTTTGAGACCACTTCTAGCCAAGATATGTGTGTAATGAGGATTCGAAATGGAAGGTACAAGCGAAAAATTGTCACTCACCTCAATGCTGTCAAAGATCAATATTCGAGCCTGGGTATCACGGGTCCCTTTGCTGGGCTGGCTTATTGGTGCTCTGGTCGCGGTGGGTTTGGAAATGGCGATTGGCACGCCTTTAGCGCGCGGTCTGGGGCTGCCCAAGGCGCCCGTCTTATTCGGCTTCGTCATAATGCTCAAAAAGCCTTTGTTGATTCCCAGCGCGGCCCTATATCTTGCGCTGATTTATGTGTTGCCCATCGGGCTGATCACCCGATTTGGCTCGGCGGCATTAAACAAGCTGGCAGCAAAACTCGCCGACTTTTCGACTGTTTTTTCGATACTCCTTCACCTGGCACTGCTCTATTTGGCTTTGCACCTGTGGTCGGGAATGAGCGACTATCGGGTTCTGGTAGTCAAACTCACCCTGATTGCGGTGATGGTGACCCTGAGTTTAAACGTCATCAACGGCTATATGGGTGAATTTTCGTGTTCCCATCCCGGGTTTATGGCCTTGGGCGCCTATGCTGCTTCGGCTTTTACGGTTTCCCTTTTTGTCAACGACAAACTTTTCGGCGTGGCCCTGCTCCCGGCGGCCATCGGGCCTTTCTTTTTTCCGATCGCATTGTTTTTGGGCGGCGTGACGGCATCCATCGGAGCGATGATCGTGGCCATTCCTTCATTTCGAACCCGGGGCGATTATCTGGCGATTATCTCACTGGCGTTTATGTTTATCGTTAAAAGTCTGATCGAAAACCTGGAAGTCGTCGGAGGGCCCCGCGGATTGGGCAGTCAGCCGGACTGGGCGAATCTGCCCACCGTTTTTCTGACCACGGTGATCTGTATATGGATCATCAACAATTTTGTACGATCCACCCTCGGAAAAGCGCTCAACGCGGTGCGCGATAACGAAATGGCGGCGGATGCCATGACGGTCAACACGCGGCGCACCAAATTTCTGGCATTTTTATTTGCCGCTTTCTGGGCGGGAGTGGCCGGCGGTCTGTTTGCGCACGTGCTTCGATATGTCAATCCCAGTACCTTTGGTATCCAGAAGCTGGCTGAGGTTTTGGCCATGGTATATTTCGGGGGCTTGAACTCCGTATATGGCGCCATTGTGGGCGCGACGAGTATCAGTTTGCTGGGAGAGGCCCTGCGGCCGCTGGAAATTTTTAAATGGATTATCATCCCGTTGCTCCTGATCCTGGTGATGATCTTCAGGCCGACGGGCTTGATTGCTTTCAAAGAATTTGACGCCAGGCAATTGATTCAGCCTAAAATTTGAACACCCTAATTGAGCTAGAGCACTCAATTGGGACAATGATAAAGAGGTGTTGCATGTCACTGTTACGGGTTGAAAATATGACTCACTTTTTTGGCGGCCTGCGGGCGGTGCACAATTATGATCTCGAGATCGGACCGGGCCAGGTTCGCGGGCTCATCGGTCCCAACGGAGCGGGCAAAACAACGATATTCAACCTCATTACCGGAATTTACAATCCCACTGAAGGACGCGTCTTTCTGGGAGATAACCAGCTTAACGGGCGCTCACCGCATGAAATTGCCGCCCTGGGTATCGGTCGTACATTTCAAAACATGCTTCTGTGGCGGCATATGACCGTGCTCGAGCATGTCAAGATGGCGCGTTATTCCAAAATCGGTTACGGGCTGATTGGCGCTTTTTTCGGAACGCCCCGTCGAAATCGCGAAGAGGCCGAAAGCGAAGAGAAAGCCCACAGTCTTTTAAAGATGTTCGGCGTCGATCAGTTTGCAGATCAGTGGGTGCCGAATTTGCCTTATGGTGCGCAGCGGCGGGTCGAAATGGCCCGGGCTCTGGCCATGGAGCCCAAAGTGCTGTTTCTCGACGAGCCCACCGCCGGGATGAACCCGGAGGAACTGGTACAGATGCTGGCCATCATTCGCCGGATTCAGGAAAAATTCGAGCTGGCCATTTTTCTCATCGAGCACCGCATGAAAGTGGTTATGGAACTGTGCGAAAGAATCCAGACCCTGGTCTTTGGGGAAGTGATTGCGGAAGGCACACCCGAAGAGATTCAAAACAACCCCAAAGTTATTGATGCCTATCTGGGCAAGGAGATCGTAGAGTAATGCTGTTATCCGTCGAAGAGTTACGCGTTTCCTATGGCAATATTAAGGCGCTGCACGGCCTGAATTTCGAAATCGACGAGGGTGAAATTGTCTGCATTATCGGTGCCAACGGCGCCGGCAAGAGCACGACACTTAAAGCCATTTCCCGCCTGGTGCCGGCAGATGCGGGCTCCCGGATGACATTTCAAGGGATGGATCTGCTGAATTATGCGGCCGATAAGGTGGTCAGCCGGCTGGGTATTTCACATGTCCCCGAAGGCCGGCGCCTGTTCGATAATTTGACGGTGACGGAAAACCTTCAGCTGGCGTGCTTTGCCAGAAAAGATAAAGATCAGATCAGAGAAGACATCCAGCGTGTCTTTTCGATTTTTCCGCGGCTGGAAGAGCGGCAGACCCAGAAGGCCGGTACCCTCAGCGGCGGTGAACAGCAAATGCTGGCGGTGGGCAGGGCGTATATGAGCGGTCGTAAGGTCATGCTGCTGGATGAACCCTCCATGGGCCTGGCGCCCCTGCTGATGATGAGTATGTTCGATGCCTTAAAAGAAATCAACAAAGAGGGCACCACCATTTTGCTGGTGGAGCAAAATGCCCGTCTGGCGCTCCAGTTTGCCCAGCGGGGATATGTGCTGGAAAACGGCAATCTGGTAGTGGAAGGACCTTCGGAAGAATTGCTGGAAAATCCGGAAGTCAAGAAGGCTTATCTCGGCGGCTAGACGGGTTAAAAGCCCTAAACAAAAACACCTCTTTTCAATCGGATATTTTCAGCCGATTTACTTGGAATGATTCTATCTGCAAACCCAAATAATCAACTGAACGAGATGATTACGTTACGGGTGCCATGCAGATATCCTTGATTACATTAATCATCTTCACCTCTATGGCCCTGATCACTTCAGTGATCTCCGGCATGTTCGGCATGGCCGGCGGGCTTATTTTTCTTGCGGTTATAACCACAGCCGTTGAAACAAGCTACATCGTCCCTTTACACGCCGCTTTCCAATTAATCAGCAATTGTTCACGTTTAGCCTTTTTCTTTAAACATATCAGATGGGTTGTGATTAAATATTTCATTATGGGTTTAATTCCCGGATCTTTAGTGGGGATATTCATTTTCGCTTCTATGCCAAAAGGATCCCTGAAATTGCTCATTGGATGTTTTATCCTTTTGGCCACCTTCATGCCGGAGACAAAAAGGGAGCGGCGCTTCGATTTGGCAATCTTTTTGCCGGTGGGATTCATTACCGGCCTTTTAGGTATCTTTGTGGGAGCCACCGGCCCGATAAGCGCTCCATTCTTTGTGCGAAGGGATATTCTCAAAGAGGACCTGATCGCCACGAAGGCGACCTGTCAGGCGATAAGCCATATCGTCAAAATTCCTCTTTTTGGTTTTGTAGGGGCGAATATATTGCCCTATTGGAAGATAATCCTCCTCGTGGGGCCGTTTATCATCCTGGGAACTTACGCGGGGAAAAAGCTTGTTGGAAGAATCTCGGAAAGAGATTTCAGATTGGCCTTCAAGATTATCATAAGCTTGATTGCTGCAGCGATTATTTTACGCGAGATTTTAGATGCTTATTTTTGAATGCGTTGAGAATCTTCACGGGAATGAAATCTTTTTTCCTGACGCTGATGACGAGAGCTCATATCACTGAGGGAAAGGGTCAGGGCTTAAGCGGCGATTATTGGCAGAAAATTAAAGATAACATGAGACCCCGCTCGTGTGATAGGAGTTTCATGTTATCTTTTCGGGGAGAAGCAAAGGGCAGAGATCTCTTAAATATCGGGTTTAAACTGTTCGATGTATTTCGCTATTTCTTTTTTGGTATAGTCGTCCACGCTGGCAATGCTGAATGGTATCCTTGCGGATTTGACGATTCCCATCTGCTTAAGGACTTCAAGAGGGTGGATCTTCTCGTTGTAACCAAAAGCCCTGCCATAGAGCAGGTCTGCAATGGGTAATATCTTTGCGTACCAAATCTCCCTGGCTTTATCTATATCACCAGCTTCGAAGGCATTCCACATGGCAACACTCTCTGCCGGGATAAGTGCAGGCAGGTAACCGCAAAATCCCACCGGTCTGTTGGGCTTGTCCCAAGAATAATGGAGATGGTGGAAATTACAATAGGACTTACCGGCAATGATTTTGAGTCTGCTTTCTGCCAAACCGTCCGCCATCACTTTGTATTCAGACATCTCTCTCGGTCCGGCCTTAACATATGCAACCTGGGGTGCAGCCTCCTCAATTTTCCGCAGCGTCTCCGGAGACATGATGCCCGGCCAACTGCCCGGTGTGTTATAGAATGAGATGGGTATGCTCACGGCATCGCTCACCCTTCTGAAATGTTCAACGATTCCTGCGACCGGGTCTTCACTAGGGGGCATATCCAGTGGAGGCCCTGTCAGAAAGAGCACGTCGACTCCTCTTGCCTCGACATCTTTTGCCCTTTTAACGGCTGTCTTTGTATCCCATGCCGAAGCCCCCATGAAACAGGGGACCCTGCCGTTGACTTCTTCCACTAAAATCTCCGTAATCCTCTTTCTCTCTGCATCGTTGTAATCAAAGTCCGCCCCGCAATTTACGCCGACGGCGTGCACACCTTTTTCGATCACCCAGCTGATGTGTTTTCTGAAATCCCCTTCATCGATGACCCCATCTTCATCACAGGGGTGATACTTGGTCAAAAGGGCCAGCACGCCTTTCACTTCTTTTGCTGCCATTTAAAACCTCCTTTCTTAAAAATTATCTTATTTCTAATAAACTGAAGGCCCATTGATTATGGGTCCTTAAAAGATCTTTTGCCTCGTCATATCTTTGTTCATTGATAAGTTTGACAATCCTTTCATGATCTTTAGTGGAATGCATCGACAATCCGGTTGAAGGCTCATATGTGGATCGATATCGCGCAAGACACGAGAAGATGGAGTCGAAACAGTAATTGAGCCATGAATTCGCCGCTGATTCAACCAACTTGACATGAAAGCTAAGGATGGTCTTCAGATATTGATATTTTTCAAATGGGTCCGTTGATTTCGGAATGGGCAATTTAGCCATTTTCTCAATGGCCGCAATTACCTCGGGTAACTCGGTAATTCCCTTGGACCGGAGAATATCCACTGCGAAACACTCTATCATCTCCCGCACCTGGAAGACCTCTTTGCAGTCCTCTAATGATAACTCCCTAACATAACAGCCTTTTCTGGGAACACTCATAACCAGACGTTCATTTTCCAATAGGCGGAAGGCTTCCCTCAAGGGAGCGCGACTGATATTGAACCTGTTTCCAAGCTCGATTTCGTTGAGCTTCTGACCCGGGGAAAATGTCCCATTGATAATGTGCACCCTCAGATGCTCAACCATTCCGTCTTTTACGCCGGTAAATTCCATAATAGGATCCCAAGAGGTTTGACGATTGTTTTTTGTCGACAGGATTTCTTTAAATAACTTTTTTTCCCTTGTCAATTATAAAAATTTTTGTTGTATGTTATTTTCTGAACGTTTTTTTCTTGACATCATCAGTGGAAAAAAATATTTAAATTGTCGACAATAATCACTCGACAAATTTTGCGTTTTCAAAAAGCCTTGCGCTCCTCTATGTGTGCTGCTCATAATCACTAAAACAGATCGTGAAACACATAAGGCCAAATTCTCTTGTAGGATATGATCTTTATCAAAGCATAATCGAAAACAAATCGTTCGGTGCAATTTCGCTTTCTGATTTTAACTAAAAAGAAAACCCTGGTTGCAGGGTATTAAACTTTAAAAAATGCAGCCAAAAAATTCAGATCAATGGACCAAAACCCGATGCCGGATGTGCATGAACGAGTGTGGCGTTCTGGTCCACGTGTCTGACGGTGTTGTAAAGAGGATTGAAGGCGATAGGGGAGATCCTGTAACCGCAGGCATGATGTGTGCTAAAGGACTGGCCGCCACCCAGTATGTTTATCATCCGGAGCGAATTACCCGTCCCATGCGGCGTACCGGAAACAGAGGTAGCGGAAGATGGGAGCCCGTTGGATGGGAAGAAGCTTTGAACCTCGTGGCCAAGGGACTCCTTGGGGTTCGAGAAAAGTATGGCCCTGAAGGTGTAGCTTTCGGAACCGGGACTTACAGGGGGTGGTTTCAGGTCTTTATGCGATTTGTTTATGCCTTCGGATCCCCAAACTGGGGCGAACCGGGTATGGCCCAATGCATGTGGCCCCGATGCAACGGAGCGGCCCTGACCTTTGGTGACGGCGGGACCTTCACCCTGAAGTGCCCTGATTATGATCATGCCCGATGTCTGATCGTTTGGGGTGAAAATCCCTGTGCCACTTTTCCCTTGAGAGGGGGGCAGATTCTAGATCTGAAGGGCAGAGGCGGAAAACTCATTGTGGTAGACCCTCGATTTACGGCGACTGCCTCCAAGGCCGACATCTGGCTTCAACCCAGACCGGGAACCGATATCGCGCTCGCCCTGGCCATGATTCATGTCATTCTCGAAGAACATCTTTTCGACACGGAATTTGTCGAAAAATGGTGCGTGGGATTCGAAAAACTTCGTCAGAGAGTCCGGCGTTATACACCGGAAAAGGCCGAAGAGATCACCTGGGTTCCCAGAGGAGACATAATTGCCGCCGCCAGACTGTATGCCAACCACGGACCGGCCGGCATACTCGCCGGTGTCACTATTGATCAATTGATCGAATCTCTGCAGGCGGCGCGTGTCCTTTCCATTCTTATTGCCGTTACCGGTAACGTCGATATTCCAGGGGGTAATTACTTCAGACCCTCCTTTGGTATTGTAGAGGAAAGGGAGCTCTCTTTGGTCGATCAGTTTCCGGCGGAGATGACGGAGAAGCGATTGGGAGCGAGTCAATTTCCGTTTCTATGTTCACCTTTGAGCAAGAGAACGCCGGGAGCGCATATGCCGACGGTTTGGCAAGCGATGTTGACCGGAAAGCCCTATCCCGTTCGTGCCATGATGATATCCGGCAGCAATTCGGTTGTCAGTTACGCCAATTCTAACGAGGTTAGAGGGGCCTTGAAGAGCCTTGATTTCTTAGCCGTTGTCGACATGTTCATGAATGAGACGGCTGAAATGGCAGACGTTTTTCTACCGGCCGCCTCATGGTTGGAAAGAAGTGAACTGGTCCCCACGGTTCACGCCACATATGACCGCCTCCTTTTCAGACAAAAGGTCATAGAGCCCCTGGGCGAATCTCGATCGGACGTCAACATATTGAGTGCGCTTGCCCGAAGAATGGGTTTCGGAAAATTCTTTTGGAAGGACGAGGATGCCTACCTAAACTATCTCCTCAGCCCCAGGGGAATGACTTTCGAAGCGCTCAGAAAGATGGAGGCAATTGAGATCCCAAGGCAATACCGAAAATTCAAGGAGGAAGGTTTCAGGACACCTTCCGGAAAGGTGGAGCTATTTTCCATAATCATGGAGGAGAACGGTTTTGACGGATTGCCCGATCATAGGGAACCTCCTGAAAGTCCCATTAGCACACCTGATCAAATAAAAGCCTATCCCCTTATACTGACATCCGGCAACCGCACCCCGCTTTATTTTCACACGGAGTACCGTCAGTTGGCGTGGCTTCAGGCTCTCGTACCCGACCCCACCGTTGATATCCATCCCCAAACGGCCAAAGAATTGGACATCAAGCAAGGGGATTGGGTTCGGGTGGAGACCCTGCGGGGAAGCGTATCCATGAGAGCCAACCTCACCCAAGGTATTCATCCAAAGGTTGTGGCCACGGTTCATGGGTGGGCGGGCAAGTCCAATGATAATCTGTTAACTGATAATAAAGTGTGTGCCGCGGCCATCGGCTCTACACCCCTCCGGGGCTTATTGGCCAAGGTGTATAAAGAAACCTAGGGGGTGTGATTGGAAAAGATTTCCTTTATTTTTAATTCCGACCGTTGTTTCGGTTGTCTGGCCTGCATCGTGGCCTGCCAGCAGGAGCATCAACTCGCTCCTGAGCAGAAATTCATCGACATAAGGACTGTCGGACCAATCGCGGTTAATGGCAAAATGTCAATGAGATTTGTTCCCCATATCTGTGTGCACTGCCATGCGCCTTTGTGCACCAAGGCGTGTCCCGTTGAGGCCATACTCAAAAGGGACGATGGGGCTGTTCTTGTAGATTCGGAAAAGTGTACCGGATGCATGGAATGTACTTGGGCCTGTCCATACCAGGTCATCGGATTCGACGATGAAAGCCGGAAGGCTGTAAAGTGTGATCTCTGTGTGGGCAGGGTTGCGAAGGGTCTTTTACCGAGCTGTGTGCATCACTGCCCTGCTCGTGCAATCCAGTTTGAATTGGCTGAAAAGCCGCTCAAGCCTGAACAGGGCAAACTGACTGTTTGTAAAGGGCTCGTCAGTGTTGTCGCAACTCCATTCGCGACTGGGTGAGATGAAAGAGCATCTAAGATCGCGTTATTGCCCAAATAGGCGGGAAATTAAAATTTAAAGGTGGTGTCGGAGATACATAAAAACATCACCCGGTTTCTTTGCACTCATTTCCAAATATGCATTTTCGTTTATCATCAGGGGCCTGATTCCTTATAACCTGCCCAAAGGAGCAACCATGAGGATAACGTCGTTAAAAACTTACCCGTTAGCCGTTCCCATGAAAAAGCCTATCAAAATGGCTCGCCAACTGGTCGATAAAGCAGAAACCATCCTGGTTAAGATTGAGACGGATGAAGGGGTCAGTGGATTTGGAGAGACGGCGGCCGCCATCTCCTTTTCCGGCGAGACCCTCCTTTCCATGAAATATGCGATTGACCGATATGTCTCTCCGGCGATTACGGGTGAAGACCCATTCGATATCGTGAAGATCAATCTGATGATGGGAAAAATGATGGCCCATAATTACGGGGTCAAGGCGGCGATTGATATCGCCTTACACGATCTCGTTTGCCGATCAATGGGGGTTCCCCTCTATCAATACCTGGGCGGGCGGATGAGGGAGGATGTCCGCATTACCTGGCATGTGGCCAACGCGAACTATGACCTGGATATGGAGACCACTGCAGAGGGCGTGGATCTGGGATATGAAGTCTTCAAGCTCAAAGTCGGAACCGCTGATATTCATCAGGAACTGAAGACCGTCGAAGGTGTTAGAAAAAAAATGGGTGCTATCGACCTGCGCCTGGATGCCAATCAGGGTCTCAACCTGACCACGGCCATCCCTTATATAAAGATGACGGAGCCTTTCGAAATCACCTTTTTCGAGCAACCCCTTGATCACAAGCACCTCAATGGCATGGCCAAAATTTGCGCCGCGGTGAATGTTCCGATTGCCGCTGACGAAGGGATTTTTACCGACAGCGATGTGGTGGCCAACTATGAGGCCCGGTCTGCTGACATCATCAGCCTCAAATTGATGAAGGCCGGTGGAATAACCGGCGTCATGCGGGCTGCTCAAGTATGCCATACCTTAGGATTTCCCATTCAGATGACGTCCAAGATCGCCGAGACCAGTGTGGCCACGGCCGCAGCCGTACATCTGGGCGTCAGTCTGCCCAACGTTGAATATGACTGCGGTACGACGAATCACTTTCTGGAAGAGGATGTGGTGGCGGAACCTTTAATCCCTGTAAAAGGACGCATTCGGCCTTTTGAAAAACCGGGACTGGGTGTCGACGTGCTGGAAGAGAAGCTAAATAGATTCCGGATAGACAATTGAGGGACTTCAAATGCCGCAAGAAAATGACAGTAACAAACCCCTTGATTACCTGATCATTAGCATTGGATCTTGTTTTACCCTGTTTTACATCTATGAGGCTGTTTTCGGGATTTTTAATACGTATTCTCACCGGGCCCTGTATGTGCTCTTCACCGGGGTGATGATTTTTCTTGTTTACCCGGGGCGGCGTGGATCAGTTCAAAAAGTGAGATTGTCCCCAATCGATCATGTCATGCTCGCTGCCATCATCGGGTGCATCGGCTACTGGATCATCAGTTACGTGGATCGCGCAGTGGTTCGATTTGGGGAGCCCAATCAAGTAGATCTGGTCACCAACGCCATCATCATTTTGCTATGCCTTGAGATGGCCCGCCGGGTTCTTGGATATGTCCTGCCCTCCATCGGGCTGGCCCTCATGCTCTATTGTTATCTCGGCAAATATATCCCCGGCTACTGGGGCCACAAGGGGTTCCCGTTAACGCGGATTATCGAATTTATGGGGACCCAGGAGTCCATTTTCGGCTTTGCAATCCACGCTTACGCCACCTATGTCTTCCTCTTTATCGTTTTCTCGGCCTTTTTGGAGGCGACGGGTGCGGGTACCTACCTTATCGAATTTGCCAATGCGGTGGCAGGACGATACAAAGGCGGCCCGGCCAAGGTGGCTGTGCTGTCCAGTGCCATGATCGGATCCATCATGGGCAGTAGCGTCTCCAATGTTGCCACCACAGGATCTTTTACCATACCCATGATGAAAAGAAAGGGCTACAATCCCAATGTAGCGGGCGGGATTGAAGCAGCCGCCTCCGTAGGAGGGCAATTTATGCCGCCTGTCATGGGCGCGGGGGCCTTCTTGATCGCGGCCATTACCGAGACGCGCTACGTTGAACTCATCGGCATGGCTGCTATACCGGCGGTTATTTATTTTTTTTCGGTCATGGTCATGGTCCACCTGGAATCGATCAAGGCCAAGGTGCAGACCGTGACCGAGGATGAGTTGCCCCCCCTCAAGCAGGCGACAATGAGGGGCCTCCTGTTGTTGGTGCCCCTTGCCGTTATTGTGTACATCCTTATCAAAGGGTATTCTCCCAACCTGGCCGCCATCGGCGGGATTGTCGCCACAGTCTGTTTGGGGCTCATAAAGAAGGACTTGAGAATTTCGCCGAAACAATTTGTCCTGACCCTTGCGAACGGTGCCAAAAACTCCCTGATCGTAGGGGCCACGGGCGGGGTTATCGGGCTTATTGTCGGATCGGTCACCTTGAGCGGCCTTGCCATTAAGTTTTCGGATGCAATTATCAGCCTGACCGGCGGCAACTTGTTCCTGACCATTCTTTTCGTCGCGCTAACCTGTTATTTTATAGGAATGAGCATGACCGTTGTGGCGGATTATCTGGTGGTTTCGGTTATTGCGGTGCCGGCCTTGACTTCCCTGGGCGTCCCTCTAGTGGCGGCCCACCTGATGATTTTCTGGCTCGTGAACTCATCTGCAATCACTCCCCCTGTCTGTCTGTGTGCTTTTACCGCTGCCAGCATCAGCGGGGGAGATCCCATGAAGACCGGTTTCAAAAGTCTGAAGTTGGCCTCCGCCCTTTTTATAACGCCATTTCTCTTTGTCTATATGCCGAAGCTGCTGTACGGTAATATTCCGGAAAGGCTTCTGTTCGGATTGCTCATCTGTATCGGTTTCGTACTCTATGGCCTCGTTTTAGAAGGCTTTGCCTTCAAGTTTTTCATGCGACTATTTAGAAAGGATAAAGATCAGTCTGGATTCGGTGTAATAGAGTAACGCATCAGCAATAAAAAAATATTCGGCAGAAGGGGGGTGATGAGAAAGAATTTTTTGGCATGGCGCTAATTAAAATTCATCAAAGATTTTGAAAACATAAAAAAGGAGGATCAAAGATGAAAACCAAAACTTTTTATTCCCTCGTCTGCCTGTTTTTTGTATTCTGCATGGTCTTCACCTCGGGTGAGGCTGGAGCAGAGACAAAATATCTCAATTTCGGATCCAGCAGTCCCGGGGGCATCTGGTATTACATCGGCGGCGGTCTGGCACCGATCTGGACCCGCAATATTCAAGGGCTCAATGTTGTGGCCGAGGCTACCGCCGGTGATCTGGAAAATGCCCGCAGGGTGGCAAAAGGTGAGGTGGACATCAGCATGAACCACTCACCCACCCTAAAAAGCCTCTACTTTGGAACCGGAGATTTCAAAGAACCAAACAAGAATGTTCGACTGGTTTTCGCTATTTACAAAAGCCCTGTGAGTATCTGCGTCCTGAAGAAGAGTGATATTAAGACCCTTTCTGATCTGGCCGGCAAGAAGATCGCCATGGGGCCTCCGGGGAGCGGCAGCGGAAAGAGCGCCAAGAAACTTTTTGAGGCCATCGGCTTGTGGGATAAGATCACGCCCAGATACATAGGCTACCAGGACGGTGCCACGGCCCTGAAAGAAGGTCACGTCGATGCGCTCTTTCAGAACGGGGCGCCGGCTGCCAATGTCCTGAGTGTTGAGGCCACCCACCCCATCAGGCTCCTGGGGTTGAATGATAAGGAGGCTGAGCAGTTCCTGGCTAAATATCCCGGTTACGTCATCAGGGATCTTCCTCCCAAGACCTACGATAGTATTGATTATCCGGTTAAAATCTTCTGGACGGTCGTCTTTCTGGATACCAATGACAGTGTGGAAGAGAAGTGGATCTATGAGATCGTGAAGGATACGTTTAAGGAAAAGGAGAAAGGCACGTTTGAAAAGATCCATGTATTGATGAAACAGATTGAACCTGGGATCGAGCCGGGCAAAGAATTGGGTATTCCTTTTCACCCGGGTGCTGTCAAGTATTACAAAGAGAAGGGTTTAATGTAGAACCTATCTTAAAAATAGCAGATCACGCTCAAGAGCAAGGCAAAAGCCGACGAAAAAGAGCAGCATACCTAAAGTATGTTGAGCATTTTAAGGAGACTTTTAACGCTGCTATTGAGCGTTAGGTGCATTTTTGAGACAGGTTTCAGTCTTTTTCGTGAGGAAGGCCGATCCGATCTCGAGGGATCAGATTTACGGTTAACAGCAAATTTATAGAAGGAGGATGAATATTATGCCAATACCGATTAACCCGAGTGGTGCGGACTGGGAAGCCCGCATCAATTACGACCGGATGCGTGAAGAACGATTGGCCAAGGTTCAGGCGGCCATAGCTAAGCACGATCTGGATGGTCTGCTATTGTTCAAGCCCGAGAACAGCCGTTACACGGTCGGCGCTATCGGGATGCATTTGGCCTGGTGGATATGTGAATACGCGGTCGTACCCCAATCCGGAACCCCGACCTTTTACCCGACAGGCGGTGATGTACCGCGCAATGTCGCCCATTGCCCCTATCTAAAGGACCACATCAAGCCTTCTCGAAATTTAGAGGAGATTGGTCCGGCAAGGACCCAGGTGGCCGAGCTCCAGATCAATGATATGATTGCGGAGATCAAGGCCGCTGGTTTTTCAGGGGGAAAGGTCGGGGTGGACATGATGAATTTTCCGATCATGGAGGCGCTCCAGAAGGCCAATGTAACCCTGGTGGATGCGGAGCCGATCATGCTTGAGGCGCGCATGGTGAAGACGGAGGATGAGATCGTTTTGATCAAACATGCCGCCGCTATTAATGATGCGGGTCTTTATCATGCCATCTATAAGCTTGACAAGCCCGGTCTGAAGGAATGGGACGTACACGCCGAGTACTCCTACATCATGAGAAAGTACGGTTGTGATGTTCCCAATGACGGTATGCGAGGGATTTCTGCCAGTGGGGAGCGTGTCAATCCTTACTGCCGAACGGTTGGCGGGACCGACAGGATCATTCGTCCCGGGGAGTTGATGGTCATCGACAGTCACATTTCCTTTATGGGCTATCATGTGGATTACACACGCACGTTTATGACTTCGGGCAAGCCGACCCAGGAGATGATCGATGTAAACAAGAAGAACCTGGATTATCTTTATTCAGGAATCGTAGAGATAAAGCCGGGCAACACGACGGCTGACGTGCATAAGGCCTGGGCCAAGGGGATGCCCGCCGACTGGAGTCGGTTTACCCTGGATTTCGGGCATGGTATTGGTGCGACCGGTCATGAGGCGCCGTGGGTGACAGAGGCATCGATGGAGAGCCCGGTGGAATTTGTGCCGGGTATGGCAATGGCGATGGAGACCTATATTCCGGGCGGACCGTGTGTGGCATCGAGAATCGAGGAGAATCTGATTGTGACGGAGACAGGCTACGAAATCATCAGTCTCTGTCCCCATGATCCGAAGCTGCACGGGGATTATGACATTCCCATGAAGACATAACGAATCGGGGAATTCACAAGTTGCTGTGAATTCCCCGAATACCAGGAGAAAAGGATCATGAAAGTTATCTTGAAATTCCTGGGAAAGTTTGAGGAGAGGTTTGCCTACTCCTTGCTGATCATCCTCACCCTGTTGCTCTTTATCCAGATACTTAACAGATATCTGTTTAAGCAGTCTTACGTCTGGCTTGAGGAATGCGCCCGCATAAGTTTCGTGTGGTTGATCTATTTTGCGGTGGCGATTGCCGTAAAGGAAAACAGGCACATCCGGGTCGGTATCGTGGACCTGTTTTTACCGCCACTCGCCTTGAGATACGTCAACCTGTTGGCTGATCTGCTATGGGTCCTATTTAACGCGATTCTGGCCTATCTCGGTTTCATGTTGGTTAAATCGGCCATTGATTACGACACAAAATCCCCGGTCACCGAAACCCATATGGCCCTGATCTATTCCGTGATTCCCTTCTGCTTTACCCTGATGGTCATTCGAGTCGTCTTTTACAATATAAAAAACTGGCGTGATTGGGAAAAAACAATTTCAAAGGGGTCGGAGCCTACTTGTGAGATATAGAACATGATAACCGTCTTGCATAAAAGGATTTGATTGATGACCATGCCCATAGTGCTCTTTGGACTTCTGGCCATACTCCTGCTTTTGCGGGTCCCGCTGGGCTTTTCATTGGGGATCGCCAGCCTGGTGACGATGGCCTTGGATAAGATGCCCCTTGTGTCTCTGGCCCACACCTACTACACGGCGGTTGACTCCTTTGCCTTTATGGCCATCCCCCTCTTTGTCTTCGCCGGAAGTTTGATGGAATACGGCGGCATCTCCCAAAGGCTTATTGATGTTGCGGATGTCCTTCTGGGAAGGCTTGTCGGAGGACTCGGTCTGGTGACCATTGCCACCTGTATGTTTTTTGCCTCCCTGACAGGATGCGGTAACACGGCGACGGCCGCTGTCGGCGCTTTGATGATTCCTGCCATGTTGAGACGGGGTTACGGGGCCCCCTTTAGCGGTGCGATAACCGCCATCGGCGGGACAATGGGGATTCTGATCCCGCCCAGTATCTCTCTGGTGGTCTATGGGATTATGGCCGACGTCTCCATTGCGCGTCTCTTTCTCGCAGGCGTGGTGCCGGGTATTATCCTCGGAATTATGCTCATGATTACGGCCTATATCATCAGCAAAAAGCGCGGTTATCTCGGTTCTTTGACCCGGCCCAGCTGGAGTGCCTTAATGAAAGCCATATACAGAGGCAAGTGGGCCTTAATGGCCCCGGTGATTATTCTGGGGGGCATTTATGGCGGCTTTATCACGCCAACGGAGTCTGCGGTCATCGCCGTGGTTTATGGTTTCGTGGTCGGTGCTTTTATTCACAGGGAACTGGATTATCATACCTTTATGGAGTGTGTTAAGAGCTCGGTGGCTGTGGTCGGGGTTGTGGGCATCATCTGGGGGACCGCGCTCGGGTTTGGGCAGCTCATCGCCATCTATGAGATCCCCCACCTTCTGAGCAATTTCATCTTGGATATATCGACCAATGCGGCCATCGTCCTTATCTTGATCAGCATTTGGGAGACTTTCATCGGGATGTGGATGAACACCATGGCCCAGATTATTATCATGACCCCCATATACATGGTGATCATCGGGGCCGCGGGGATTGACCCCATAACCTTCGGAATCATTTTTGTCCTAAATTGTGAGGTCGGTTTCATCACCCCGCCGCTCGGGACGAGTCTATTTGTGGCCATGCCGATCGCTCGGGTGGGCTTGGGCCAGATATCTTATGCTTCACTGCCTTTTATTCTTGCGGTCTTCGCCACTATCGGAATCATCATTGCTTTTCCGGATATTCCCCTGTGGCTCCCCAACCTGATCATGGGACTGGGGCAATAGAAATGGGCGTAAAGGCGGGTTTAAAGCTGGCAATTTATAATTGCCGCCCGGCAGCAACAAAGTCATGGAACCCAACCAAGCTGAGTCTGGTGACGCTTCATCATATCAATTTGCACGAAAGGAGGTGGATGCATTTTATTTTTAAACGAGAGTCTCTTGGGATTTAAGTTTGTCCATCACATATCGTTTACCAAGGAGGTGCAAATCATGAAAAAACAATTGCATATTGGATTAATGATCTCTTTGTTGGTCACATTCTTCTGTGGTAACGTTCTTTTGGCGGCGGATCATACCCTCAAACTGGCACATAATATGCCGCCGAAAGCGGATGCGAGTTACCATGTATGGTTTCTGGATTTCGCGGATCTGGCTAAAAAGTACACCAATGGCGCGGTCGAATTGAAGGAGTTTCCAGCGGCTCAGATGGGTACGGACACAGTGGCGGCCAAAAAGGTGCAAATGGGTGCTGTTGAAATGCAGATAGTCGCCGCCAACAACCTGGCCAGCCTGTACAACGGCTTCGACCTCTTTACTCTGCCCTTCCTTATCAAGAGCGAACAATGCGGTGTGGAGAAGGTCCTTAGTGACGACGCGCTTAGGGAAATGATTTCCAAAGAAGCCGAAGAAAAGGCCAACATCCGTGTTCTCAGTTGGTCTTACGCAGGGATGCGGAACATGATGAACAGCAAGCACGCTATCCTGAAACCGGAAGATCTAAAAGGTCTGCGGATGCGCGTGGCCAAGAACCCCATTCTACTCGACACTTACAAGGCATTGGGAGGGAGCCCCATCGGAATAGCCTCCAAAGAGACATACAGTGCCCTCCAAACAAAGGTAGTAGACGGAAATGATGGCGGAGTGGCCTGGGCCTATGCCAACAAATTTTACGAGGTCCAGAACTATTATACCATTACCGGCCATCAGATGGTCTTCATGCCCATGATCATCAACAATAAAATTTTTATGGGCCTGCCCGAGGCGGTTCAAAAGGGGCTTCAAAAGGCCGCTCTGGAATCCGCCGCCAATAATCGCCAATATATGTTAAAAAAAGGCATTGAGATGGTGGCGGATATGGGAAAAAAGGGACTGGAAATTGCACGGCCCGATCTCACTGCATTCCGGGGAGCGGTCAGACCTGTTTGGGAAAAATACGCCGAGCGGGTCGGCGGAATGAAAAGGATCGAGAGCGTTTTGGATTTACAGGCCGATTGTAAATAGGATTTAAAAAACGCTCAAACCAAAACCGATTCCATAAAGCTGCCCAAGAAATGTCTTTATTTTGCGGGCGGCTTTGGTTTTGGGCCTGATAACTTTTTCTGCAAGCCCCCGGTCTGAGCCCTTCGGCAGTGAGCTCAGGGTCGAACCGCTCTGGCCGAAGGCTCAAGTCTGAAGGTTCAACAGGATCTTGTTGGCAAGAATTAATAAGGGGACAGGCCCCATTTTTTATGGCTGGTATCTCGTCATACTGGGGCATCTCAACATAATCATGACCTATGGGCTCTCGCATGCCTTTAGTGTCATTTTTATAGCCCTGCTATCAGAATTCGGACTCAGCAGAGCCGCCCTTTCGGGTATATTTTCCACTTATGTCTTTGTCTTTTTTACGGGCACGCTGCTGATCGGTCCTGTGTTGGATCGGTTCGGCCCGAGAGTCATTATTTCAGCGGGATGTTTTCTGACAGGAATTGGGTTATGTGCCTGTGCCGGAATATCATCTCCCTATCAATTATATTTTTTTTATGGCGTCCTTGTCGCTGGGGGCTCAAGCCTGGCTTCCCTTATAACAAACTCCATGGTGGTGGCACGATGGTTTTTAAAGAGGCGTGCTTTGGCAATGAGTGCGGTCATGGCGGGCAGTGGCGTGGGGATGTTTATATTGATGCCGGCAACGCAGCTGATCATCGAAAAGATAGGGTGGAGAGGGACCTTCATTTTAATAGCTGCCGTTCACCTTCTTTTTTTAATACCGCTTAATCTCATTTTTCAGCGCGACAGGCCCGAGGATATGGGATTGCGTCCTGATGGTAACTTTCAGGGGTTCAATCAAAACGGAGAAGGGTTTGAAAATGAGCAAACAGAAATTCAGAAAGGTCTTTGGACGCTGTCCGGAGCACTTCGCAACCGGAGTTTCTGGATGATTTGCGTGGCGTTGTTCTGCAATCCGATGGCCATATTGACAATTACACTTCATCAGGTTGCTTTCGTGGTGGAGCGTGGGTTTGAAGCAGCCTATGCCGCCTCTATTTTAGGGCTGGCGGGTGTTGTATCCATTGGGGGCAGGATTATATCCGGTATCATCGCCGATAGAAGAGGCAAGGAAATTGCCTTTTCCCTCTTTATGGGAGCGGCAGGAACGGGGGTGGTATTACTCCTTTTTCTAAATCCCCAGCGGGGATGGATCCTTCCCGTCTATGTCTTTCTGCTGGGGCAAGGTCTTGGGGTCGGCGCCTCGCTGTTTCCGCCAATGATTGCTGATCTCTTTTCAGGTCCGACCCTCGGCAGAATTATGGGACTTATTTACGCCTTTGCAGGGTTCGGAACGGCTATTGGTTCCTGGTCGGTAGGATATCTGCATGACTTAACCGGAGACTATACATGGGGGTTTACGGGAATACTCCTTCCGATTATCATCGCGATCACATGCGTATGGGTGGCTGCACCACGAAATGCAGGGCAGTATGTTTAACTTTAAATAGACAAGGGAGGAAGATTTGATGAATATAGCCAGAGAAAAGTGTTTGGCCGCCGTTCTTTACGGGCCGGAGGATATGAGGATCGAGGAGGTGGATGTCCCGGAAATCGGGCCCGATGACGCCTTGATTCAAATGCAGGCCTGTACCCTCTGCGGCTCTGACCTTCATGGTTACCACGGAAACCATCCGCGGGTCACCTATCCGAGAATTTTAGGGCACGAATTTTCAGGTTTCATCACCCGAACGGGCGAAAATGTGAGCGGGTTTGAAGCGGGTCAAAGGGTTGTGTGTGATATCGATTTGCGTTGCGGCATATGCGAATACTGTCTGAAAGGCCGCGGCAATGTTTGTGTCGATATAAAGACACAGGGGTTTGATGCCGATGGCGCCTATTCAGAATATGTCAAGGTCCATAAAAGCAACCTGTATAAATTACCTGATAATGTCTCTTTTGAAGAAGCCTGTTTTATCCAGACCTTAGGGATTGGATACAACGGCGTTAAGAGACGTGGCGAGATAAAGATTAACGAGGAAGTCTTGATTATAGGCTGCGGGCCGATAGGCCTCAGCGCATTGATCATCGCCAAGGCCGGCGGCGCCAATGTCATATCTACCGATACGATTGATTACCGATTGGGGTTGGCTAAAGAACTTGGAGCCGACGCGACCATCAATTCTTCAAATGAGGATGTGGTTGAAAAGGTTCTTTCCATGACCAACGGCAGGGGCGTTGAGAAGGTCATAGAGGCCGTCGGAGGCCCCCAGGACACTACCTTAGGGCAATGCACCCAGGTGGTCAAGCGGGGTGGACTCATTGTCCTCATTGGGACCTTTTCCGGAAATAAGGCCACATTACGCGCAACCGAGTTCAAGGATCGGGAGCTGGAGATGCGCGGTTCTCGTGCCTACGTGGGCGGAGAGGCCTTCCCGGATCTTATTCAATTGCTGTCTTGCGGAAAAATTGATGTATCCAAAATGATTAGCCATCGCATGAAACTGGCTGAGGTTGAAAAAGGTTTAAGATTGATGGACGCTAAGTCTGAAAATGTAATGAAAGTTGTCATTACGCCTTAATGTTGAACAAAAAACGAAAATAGATCACCGAATTCATGCTCTCCCATGTGATGATACCTGCCATATTGGCCCTTGGCGCCTTTACCTTTGGTTTTGCCGGGTTTGGCTTCGCTTTAGTCGTGGTGCCCCTCCTGGCTCTGATGCTGCCTGTAAAGAGCGCCGTGGCGTTACAATTTCCCGCCATGACGCTTTTAAGTATTTACAATGCCTGGCGGTATGGCAGGGCTATTGGTTGGAAGCCGATGTGGTTTTTTTATATTGCAGCCTTTCTGACCGTTCCATTGGGTCTCTATGCGCTCATAGATCTTCCTGAAGAAATCATAAAAAAAGGATTGGCTTTTTTTATCTTTCTGACCGTGGTTGCCAACCGGTTTAAATGGGGTGAACGACTGAGTGGAAGTATCTCTGTTTCGAAATTGTGGGGCCTGTTAATGGGTGGACTGAGCGGTTGGCTCCAAGGGGCCTATGCGTCCGGTGGTCCGCCGGCGGTAGTATATGTGATGGGCATCACCGATGATCCAGAGGAGGCCAAGGGCTATTTGGGTATCTATTTTGCCGCGAGCAATATAGGGGTAATGACACCTTTGTACTGGACCGGTGGGCTCGTCACAGAGGAGACGCTTCTGGCGACTTTAGCGTACAGTCCGGCGATCATCATTTCCCTGGCCCTGGGAATGTGGTTTTTTAAAAGAGCCTCTAATGAGAGTTATAAAATTGTGGTGGATTGCATGTTGGTGATCACATCCTTGCTCCTGTGGGTTCGAAGTTGATTCAGTTTTAGAACCTATCTCAAAAATGCGTCTAAGGGCTCATGGCGGCGTTGCAAACCGATTCAAAATGCTCACATACTACCGTGTATGCTCCGCTTTCGAATCGCTTTGCGCCTTGCCCTGAACCCTGATCCACATTTTTGAGACAGGTTCTAGTTTTTATGTATTTACGGATCAACTTATTATCTTGCTATCTGGTTGCCGCGTTCAGCCGAGATACCCGATGAGGGATAACAAAATGGTGCAACCCGGAACCGCCAACGGGGAATCCACACCAACGGTTGTACTCACCGGGGGATCATGGGGAAAGGCCTCCCGCCAGACTTCAAAGGATGGGAGCATTTCTCTGAGGTCGGAATGAAAGGCTTGGCGCTTAACAATGCAATCCAGGGACCCGCCGGCAGCCTCGCTAATGGCTTGAATGTTTTTGAGGATATATTCGGTCTGTTTTTTAATGGATGATGCGTGATATGGCAGTTGCGGGTTGACTTGGGCCACAGGGGCAAGCCCTTTCTCGTCAACCGCCATCTGTCCGGAAAAAAACAGAAATGGTCCGGCCTTTACGGCCTGGGGTTCGTGCGTGAGCGGATGGGGTGCCCGATGGGTTTCAATTGTCTCTTTACGATAAGCACCATCAGGTTTAACGGCGATCATACTGATTTCAACGATGCTTCCCTCTACGGCCAAACCGTCAACCGGTATCACGGTACGTGCCGGAGGTTCTTTGGGGAAATGTTTAAGCCAGACTTCCTCGAAGGCCGGGAAGTCTCTGATGTCTGTTAAATAGACCTGAGTCATGACCACATCCTTGAAATTGATTCCCATTTCACCCAGGACGACCTCCCGGGTCTTCAGGATAAACTCGGTTTGTTTGGTGATATCAGATTCAAACCAGAAGGTTTTATTTGCGCGTGCCTCGGGGGCAATTCCCGTTTTAAAATCGGAAGCGGTATTGCCCGGCAGGATCACAAGATCACCGACTTGTTGAGCGAGCGCATATTTGGCCAGGGGTTGGGGGACCTTTTCGGTGTGGAACGGTATCTTTTGAACGTCCGTTTCAGGTACGATGGAGATAAAATCACAGGCCACAAGGGCATCGGGAACCTCAAGGTGATTCACAATTACCGAGGCGGTTGCGGGACGATTCTGGATAGGTAGCTCCCTGTAGATCTCAAAGAAGTAAGGAGTCTGCGAGCGATCCGGGAAAAACTGCTCGATTCGAATCAGGTCATCGAGACCGCAGCCGGCCGCATCCAAAATTTTTTCGACGCATTGGTAGATATAGCGTGTCTGGCGCTTGATAGCAGGAGACCCATAGTTTGGCAAATCTGGATTGACGGCAGCTTCTGGAGCGATGCCTGCAGTGTAATCCGTCGCCATTAATCCCGAGGTCCAAAGCAATTCACCGGTCCTGATGGCCAGAGACTGAGGGAAGGGCGATACCGGACATTGTGGTGCACGGATAACTTCTTTTGCCATAAATCTTTCCCCTTTGGGTTTATATGGTTACAGATGAAAACGTTTGTCAACAGTATGTGGAATATTCCACTGATGGTCAAGGGGAATCATGACCTTTCAGATTTTATTGATCGGTAATAGATGATAATCAATCTCATTCAAGGAGTTGTCAGATGGAAAGAACGCGGATAGGCTTTTTAGGGCTTGGTTTGATGGGGAGCGGCATGGTCAAAAATTTGGTCTCCGACGGTTATTCTGTCATCGGTTATGATATTGACCCGCAAAAAATAGAGGCTGCTGTCCATCAGGGTGCAACCGGCATCGATGATCCTTCAGAATTACCGCAACAGACAGACGTCATTATGTTATCCTTACCCAATTCCCGCGTGGTTCATGATGTTATAAAAAACAACCTTAAACTGCTCGCAGAGAAAAGAGAAAAGCTGGTCGTGATCGACACTACCACCTCTGACCCGATCATGGTGGAAGCATTGGCGGCAGATTTAAAGCGCAGAGGCGTGGAGATGCTCGATGCCACCATAAGCGGGACGAGCAAAATGTGCGCCGAACGTGACATCACCTTCATGGTCGGTGGAAATGAAAAGGTTTTTATTGAATATGAGCACATCTTTTCCACTTTGGGTAAGAAAACCTATTACCTGGGAGAAAGCGGTGCAGGGTCTACCATGAAGCTGATTGTTAATCTGGTCCTTGGACTGAACCGTATGGTCCTGGCCGAAGGCCTCGCGCTTGGCAGAAGAATCGGTATGGATTTGCACCGCTTATTGGATGTCCTTAAAAATTCCGCTGCCTATTCAAAGGCCATGGACATGAAAGGTGTAAAGATGATCGCGGAGGATTTTATACCTCCTGAGGGGACCCTCGCCTCCCATCGAAAGGACGTCCATATGATACTGGAATTAGGGGCTCGTGTGAATCAACCGCTGTTTCTTTCCGCTGTGCATGCACAGGCCTTGGCCTCCCAGGTGGCAAAGGGGCGTGGAGATTGGGACATATCGGCCCTAATCAAATTTTACCACGATCTTTCAATTGCGTAATTTATCGGCTTTACGATATGGTCAGCTGAACGGCCATTCACTCCCCGGGGGGCGTCAAAAAGATGCACGTCTGGGGAGACCAAGTCTTTTGCCGTCGCAAAAAGAGCATTAAGGTGGGTGTAAAGGAAATGAAAGGTTATGCAGGAAAAATACTCTGGATCGACCTGAGCCGGAGGTCTTATACAATCGAGCCGACAGAGAATCATGATCTGAGCTTATTTATCGGAGGTCGCGGACTCGGAGCCAAGATTCTTTTCGAACAAATGCTTCCGCATACGGATCCCCTGTCCCCTGAAAATCTCATTATTCTTGGTACAGGACCGCTTACAGGGACTTTCATACCGGGTGCAGGCCGTCACTGCATTATCACTAAATCTCCTCAAACGGGGTATTTTGTGGACTCCTATAGTGGCGGGTTCTTTGGCCCTGAGATGAAGTTTGCGGGCTATGATTTCATCCTCATATCCGGGAAGGCGGATAAACCTTCCTATTTGCGGATCAGAGATCATGAAGTCGTTTTCAAAGATGCGCGTCATCTCTGGGGTAAAAACACCTACGAGGTAGAATCCATCTTAAAAAAAGAGGTCGGAGATGATCTGGCCCGGACTGTGGTCATTGGCCCTGCCGGTGAGAATCTCTCCAACCTGGCGATGATACAGAATGATTACTATCATCAAGCAGGGCGTGGCGGAACGGGCGCCGTATTCGGGTCAAAAAATCTAAAGGCCATTGTCATTAGGGGTACTGGAAGGATTCTTTTGGCGCATCCGGAACCGCTCCTTCAGTTCGTTTTAAAGGATGTCCAGGATCGGCGCCTGATGTCCGAACGCAAGCAAGCCGTTGCAAACCGAATGCGCTATGGAACACCCGGAACCCTGGAAATCACCGAAAAGATAGGGATCCTGCCCACGCGTAATTTCCAGGAGGGACGCTTTGAAGGCGCCGCCAAGATTGATGCCCATGCCTTTGAGAAGCTGTTAAAGGTGTCGGACAAGGCCTGTTTTTGCTGCAATCTGCCCTGTAACAAGCACAGCCTGGTAAAAGAGGGGCCCTACCAAGGCCTGCAGATGGGCGGGCCGCAATACGAGACCCTTTCTATGTTGGGTGCCAATCTTGGGATTGATTCTATTGAGGCCGTTCTGAACCTGAACTATCTTTGCGACAACCTGGGTATGGATACGATCGGGGCCGGGAATGTCGTGGCCTTTGCCATCGAATGCTATCGGAAGGGTCTTTTGGGTGAGGAAGACTTTGATGGTCTGAAACCAAAGTTTGGTGATCCCGAATTTACAGCCGAATTGCTCTATAAAATAGCCTTCAGGAAGGGGATCGGCGATCTATTGGCCCAGGGTGTCAAAAAGGCAACCCAGGCGATCGGAAAAGATTCGGAGAAATTTGCGATGCACATTAAAGGGCTGGAGTTTCCCGGGTACAAGCCCGGAATAAATTCCCTGGGTTTCGCTCTGGCCTATGCGATAACCGAACGCGGGGCGTGTCATAGACGTTCATGGGTCACCCTCCGCGAACAGCGTTTGAAGCCCGGCTCCACCCAGGGCCGCGCCAGCCTGGTGAAGGAGCTGTATGATAAGAGGGTCCCTTTGGACTCGGGAGTCTTGTGCACGGTGCCCACGGAACTGGGCGGTATTACGATAGAGGAAGTGGCGGGCAAATACCTCTATTATGTAACGGGTAAAAGGTTTACCAGGGCAGATATGGATGACCTGGCCGATCGGGTGGCGACTTTGCTCCGCCTTTTCAACCTTCGTGAGGGTTTGACCAAAGAGCAGGAGTTGGCCTTTCCCTCGAGGACATTTGAGACAGAAGTCACCCCGCCGAATGCGGGGAAAGTTTTTACAAGAAAGATGTTGCAGGCGATGGTGGAGGAATATTATCGGCTAAGGGGATGGAGCCGTAACGGGATTCCCCGTAAGGTTACGCTGGAGCGATTGGGTCTGTCAGCTTTTTCAAAAAAATAGTGATGGAGGGTCTCTTATGGGGTTTATTCGGGTTGATTTGAAAAGGTGCAAGGGCTGCCGTTATTGTGAATCAGTCTGCTCCTATGCCCATACCGGCTTCATTTCTCCAGCAAAGTCTCGCATACGCATTAAGAGTGATCCTCTAAAGGGAATGGACAGACCCATCGTCTGTCAACAGTGTAAGGAAAAGCCTTGCGTCGGGGCCTGTCCCTTCGATGCGATCGTCAAGGAGGAGATGCTGGGAATAGTGGTTGTTCGAGAGGAGGACTGCAGCGGTTGCAAGGCCTGCTTGGAGGTTTGTCCCTTTGGGGCCATATTTATGGATTTAGATACCGGAAAGGCTCTGAAGTGTGATCTTTGTGGGGGAGATCCGCTGTGTGTTAAGATCTGCCCGAAGACCTTCCACGACGAAAAACCCGCCCTTCGTTACCAAAGAAAAGGCAGACAGAAGTGAATAGGGAGAATGCAAAGATGATCGATGCGGATTTTATCTCCCTGAGCGAATCCACTGCTCCCCTCGAAAAGACGCTTCTATATAATGAGTTCGCACAACTACCCGCAATTGAAAAATTGCCTGTCATTTTTTTATTGACAGTCGTAAAAATTATTTGGTATTTGGTACACCAAATACCAAATCCGAACAAGAGCACGACACAATTAATGCTTGAAGTCGAAAAAATAAAGACTCCTGACAGTCTTGCCAACCATGCTTATGAAGCAATCAAAGAAAGACTGTTGGACTTGGATCTATCCGATCAATCCGTGGAGGAACGCATCGATGAGCGCACTTTGGCAAAGCAACTCGGCGTGAGCCGCACCCCCTTGCGCGAAGCGATCAACCGCTTGGTCGTTGAAGGATTCCTAAAAGTTGTTCCTCGCAAAGGCGTTTTCGTCGTAAAAAAATCAAAGAAAGAGATTGTGGAGATCTTGATGGTTCGCGCGGCCTTGGAAGGGTTAGCAGCCCGCCAGGCTGCAAAATACGTGACCGACGAAGATATCCGTCAACTGGAAAAAATTATCGCACCCTTTAATTCGATGAAAAAAATCAAGGGCAATTATCTGAAATTTTCAAATGCTAACATCGAATTCCATGAACGGATCCTTAAACTGAGCCGCTGTCAGGTTTTGATTGACTTGGCAAGCAATCTGTTCGACCATATTCGCTGGATTCGCACCCAGGCGGCTGGGTTTGAGGAGCGATTTCAAGTGGCTCACAACGGTCACCGATCCATCATCGAAGCCCTGGCTAAAAAAAAGCCAGCCTTGGCGGAAAAAATGATGCGTCATCACATCGAAGTCCTGGCGCAGTATATTGATGAAAATATGAAGTTTCCAGCTTAAATATGCTTGATGGAGGTAAAGTCAGAATGACAGTGAAACACATTCCTGTAGAAAATCTAGTGGTGGCACCATGTCAGAATGCCTGTCCGGCAGAGATAGACGTGCCGCGGTATATCCGTGCGGTCAGAGATGGAAAATACGATGAGGCGGTGGCCGTTATACGGGAGAAGATACCGTTTCCAGTGGTCTGCGCCGATGCGTGTTTTGCACCTTGTGAAGAAATCTGCGCCTACCGCCAACTGGGTGAGCCCATCGCCATTCGAGCCATTAAACGCGCGGCGGTGGACAAAGGGGACGAAATTTGGAAGCAAAACAAAAAAGTTTCCGCCAAGACGGGCAAAAAAGCAGCCATCGTGGGTGCCGGCCCGGCCGGTCTCACCTGCGCTTATTATCTGGCCGGTAAAGGACATACGGTGAAACTCTTCGATGCCTTTCCACAACCCGGCGGTATGATGCGTTACGGAATACCCCAATACCGGGTGCCCGAAGATCGGCTTGATAAAGATATTAACGAGATTTTAGAACTGGGGATCGATTTCGTGGGCAATACCACTATTGGTAAAGATCTCCAGTTGGATCAACTCGAAGCCGATTATGATGCTGTTTTTCTGGCCAGTGGCGCCAATGGGAGCGCCAAAATACCCCTTCAAGGGGCTGAAAAAGAGGGCGTCATATGGGGATGGGATTTTCTCAGAGATGTACGTTTAGGCCAGCATTTCGAATTCAATGGTGATGTCATCGTCATCGGCGGAGGCAATGTTGCGATCGATGTGGCACTGACTGCCAAAAGAATGGGGGCAGCCAATGTGCATCTGTTTTGTTTGGAAGAACGCGAGGAGATGCCAGCGCATGAGTGGGAGATTGCCCGGGCCGAAGAGGAAGGGGTTTTCATAAATACGGCATGGGCGCCTAAAAAAGTGCTGGGCGATCAAAAAGTCGAAGGACTGGGCTTTATCCGCTGCACATCGGTTTTTGATGATGCCTGCAACTTCAATCCCATTTACGATGAGGACATCAGCCATAAGGTCATGGCCCCTCACATTATCCTGGCTGTGGGCCAGTATCCTGATCTGGATTATTTAAAATCCGAGAAAAACATTAACGCCCGTGAGGGCCGGATTGAAGTGGATACGGATACATGTGCCACTGGTAAAAAAAGCGTCTTTGCCGGTGGTGATGTGGTCAGCGGACCGCAATCGATTATCAGCGCCATTGCCCATGGCCGGAAAGCGGCCATTGCCATCGACAAATATTTAGGGGGTGACGGCGACATCACAGAAGTGCTGGTCCCACCTGAAAAAGAAGTTCGGCTGCCGGCGCTCGATCGACAGGTGAAATCTCGCAATGAGATGGCCCTTCGCAAGGCCTGGGAGCGAAGCACAGGATTCGACCAGGTGGAATTGGGGCTCACGGATGCACAAATTGCGGCTGAAACCGAGCGCTGCCTGAATTGTGATGCCCGGCAGTTCGAGGTGGTTCTCAATTCGGAAAACTGCAAAGAATGCGGCTATTGTGCCGAAGTTTGTGGGATGCAGGTTTTCGCTCCGGGCGATCGTTTTAATTTGAAGGGCTACCGGCCGGAGGAAGTCAAATCCTCAGACTGGTGTTGCGGATGCTTTAAGTGCTATTTTGCCTGTCCGGATTTTGCCATCGATATTAAAGAAAAGACCGGCTGAAACAACAGGAGGTTTTAAAATATGAAACGTTATCTGGAAACCGGGAATTTTGCAATTACCGAGGGAGCGATTCTGGCCGGATGTAAGTTTTTTGCCGGATACCCGATTACACCTGCCACAGAGCTGGCTGAGGCGATGAGTCAGCGACTCCCGCAAATTGGAGGAGTCTATCTTCAGGCCGAAGATGAATGTGCGGCCATGCACATGTGTATCGGGGCGGCCCTGGGGGGGATGAAAGCCATGACGGCCACCTCCGGTCCGGGATTCATTTTGTATGCCGATCCCTATGGATGGGCCCTGGGCTGTGAAACCCCCTTGGTGGTGCTGAACTCGGGCCGTGTGGGTCCGGTCAGCGGTATTACGGGCGCTCCCGGTCAGGGGGAATTTTACCTGATGCGCTATCCGACCCAGGGGGGTAATTTCGAGACCATCAGTCTGGCACCCAATTCAGCCCAGGAGTGTATGGCCATGACGGTGGAAGCGTTTTATCTCGCGGAACGATTTCGGATGCCAGTATCGGTGCTAGCCGACCAGCTCATTACCGATGGATTTGAAGACATCAGCGTTCCTGAAAATGAAAATGAGATGGAGGAAATGGGCTTTCGAGTTTGGCCTCGCCAAATCTGCCGGGGACCGGAGTTCTATCCAATCACCGATGAACTGGATATCCCGCCGGTGGTTCTGGGCCACAATACCGGCGCCCTGTGCTCTGATTGGACGCCCACGGAAGAAGGATACGACATCGAAGAGGTGGAGGCCCATCATAAGCATGCTTATCGTCTCATATACAAGGTTCGCAATAACCGGCATATTTTTAATCACCTTTACGAAAAGAAATATATGGACGATGATCCGGATCTGGTGGTTGTGTCCTATGGAACCCCTTCCCGGGTGGTCAATACCGCCGTTGCCCGGGCGCGGCAGCAAGGGCTGAAAGTCGGCGCGCTGCGGTTGATCAATCTGTGGCCTTTTCCCGAAGAACACTTCAGCCGCAGGACCAAATATTTGATCGTGGAGTTAAACTGGGACGGGCAGCTCGTGCGTGAAGTCCAGCGAGCAGTTCCCAAGGATTCAAAAGTTCATTTTTTGGGTTCTTGCGGCGATTTGCCTACGCTGCCGGCTTTAAACGAAGCTTTTGAAAAAATTCTAAAAGATGAGCCCCTTACCCGCAAGGGGTGGGAACTGGAGGAATGGTAGATGGACTATCAGTCGAGCAAATTATCTTCGACCTTTTTGCGTTCGCGCAAAATTCCAAGCACGGCCTGTTCAGGGTGTGGGCTGGGGATGAACCATAAAATTGTGGTGCAGGCTATTCAGGAACTTGGCCTGGACGTTGCGGATGTTGTTTGGGGCACATCGATCGGGTGTGCCGGGCGTCAGACCTTTGGTACCTGGAAAGGCGATAGTTTTGCCGGGACCCACGGGCGCGTTTATGCCATTGCCAGAGGGCTGCGAATTGCAATGCCCCCTGATAAAAAAATCATTTTAACCGTCGGGGACGGCGATGCTTTCGGTATCGGGATTGCCCATCTGATTCATGCCGCCCGATCCAATGCCGACATGACCGTAATCGTCAACGATAACCTGGGATATCAATCTACGGGGGGGCAATATGGCTGGACCACCCCGCAGGGAAGCAAGACCGACAGCAGCCCCTATGGCATGTTTGAACACAACCTGATGAGCGAAGGCATGGATGTACTGGAAATCCTCAAAGGTGCCGGAGCAACATTTCTGGCCCGGCATGTGTCGATGGACGGCGCCCGGGCGGTGGAGACCGTAAAAAAGGCCATCCAAAACAATGGGTTTTCGCTGGTGCATATGCCGTATCCCTGTCCGACCAATTTTGCATCACGTGAACTCGGATCTCGCAACCAGGTCAATATTTTCAGGTGGATCCAATCCCATGCCGCACCTCTGGGCGAGGAAAAAGAGGATACGATTTGGGCCACCGGCATCTGGCATGATGCCAGCAATTCGCGGCCCGAATTCCACGAATTTGTCTGGGAAACGGTTGAAAAAATCAGGAGGACCGGAAAGATATGAAAGAAAGATTCGAAATTGTGGCCAGTGGGTTTGGCGGTCAAGGGGTGGTGCGCCTCGGGCAGATTATTGGTGAAACAGGGGTCAAACAGGGCCTCCACGTGACCATGCTGAAAAGCCATGGGACCGAAATGCGTGGGGGGTATGTCCGCAGCCAGGTGGTTCTTTCAGAAGAGGTGATCGATAGCCCGATGTGCGAGAATCCGGACTATTTTATCGCACTGTCTAGTGCTGCCTATAACCGATTCAAAGACACGGTGGCCGATACAGGGCTCATCATATATGACCCGGCCTTTGTCGAGGAAATTGATGATTCCCTGAAATGCACCCAGAAGGAATTTCCGGCCAAACAACTTGCAATTGACCATTTTAATAACGCGCTGTTTGCCAATTCGCTTGTTTTGGGACTGGCCGCCAATGTCGTGGAAATCCTTGATAAGGAAATCGTTTTGGAAAGTCTTCTGGATGTCATTCCGAAATTTCACGACCAGAACCGCAAGGCTTTTGAGATCGGCTTCGGCTATACGGGCTAAGCCGTAAATTGGCTTTATGGCCTCGCTGTTTATCGATGTTATCGATCAACCCAAGAAGTGGTTTTAAAACAAAAGGAGTTCGGCATTGCGAACCATCACACATTATATCGATATGCGAGCCGAAAAAGAACCGGATAAGATTTACATGTTCGCCCCGGAGTCCAACCGAACCTTAACATACGAACGACTTAGAAGCGACGCCATTGAGCTGGGAAAGTACCTGTATAAAAAAGGTCTTAAAAAAGGCGATAAAATTTCCTTTATGCTGGGCAACGGGTACCAGACTACGAAGATTTTTCTGGGCACCATGTATGCCGGTCTGGTTGTCGCACCGCTGAATCTGATGTCCCAGCCTTCCCAGCTCGAATACGTGATGGCGCACTCCGATACCCGACTCGTTTTTTTTACCGCAGATCAAAAAGAGCGGCTGGAAAAAGCAGCCGCGGCCATCGATCGCCCGATCGAGTTGATTCAGATCGATAATGATGCGCAACGACTGTTTCCGACCGACACGGATCTCGGCGGGGTTTCATTACCGGAAATCCATGAAGCGGACGATGCGCTCTTGCTGTATACGTCCGGCACCACCGGCCTTCCCAAAGGGGTGATTCTATCACATAAAAATATGGTCGCTGGAGGTGAATATACCGCCCGGGCACACGCGCTGACACCGGAAGACCGGGCGCTTTGTTCCTTACCACTCTACCATATTAATGGTGAAGTCGTCACCGCCGTGACCCCGCTGGTCAGCGGCGGCAGTGTGGTGATGCCGCACAAGTTCAGTGTCACCAACTTCTGGGATCTCATTTCCGAATATCAATGCACCTGGTTTAGTGTGGTACCCACGATTATCTCCTTTTTGGTCAGTTCTTCTGAAATCGAAGGAAAAGACCTGCAACTGGCCCAGCTGCGCTTTGGGCGATCGGCATCTTCGGCCCTTCCCCCATCCCTGCACAAAGCCTTCGAGGAAAAATTTAAAGTCTCTATTGTTGAAACGATGGGGCTGACTGAAACCGCAGCACCGGTTTTCTCAAACCCGATAGAACCTTCACGACGCAAATACGGCTCTCCCGGGCAGGCGGTTGGAAATATCGCAAAGATAATCAACGAAGAGGGCAACGAAGTTCCTCCGGGCACCCAGGGGGAAATCATGATCAAAGGTGATAATGTAATGAAGTGCTATTACAAGGCACCGGATAAAACCGCCGAAGCCCTCGAAAGCGATGGATGGCTCCATACCGGTGACCTGGGTTATATGGATGAGGACGGTTTTGTCTTTGTTACCGGCCGCATTAAGGAATTGATCATCAAAGGCGGGGAGAATATCGCCCCGCGCGAAATCGATGAAGCATTTTACAAACATCCGGCTATACAGGATGCTGCTGCCGTCGGAATCCCCGATGAAGAATATGGCGAGGAGATCATGTGCTGCTGCGTTCTAAAACCGGATTGTGATTGTACGGAAGAAGAACTCCGCGAGTTTTGCCGCGGTGAGCTGGGCGAATTTAAAACTCCCAAAGTGATCAAGGTGGTGGAAGAACTGCCCAAAGGCCCATCAGGTAAAATTCAGCGTCTGAAGCTACCCGATTTAGTACAGGAACCTGAATAAAGAGGAGACGAGGTCAACGCATGGTCTAACTCCAAGGATATTCACATCGGAAAGGTAGGATCCGTATGGCTGAATTCATACAGTATTTTCCTCTGGCGCTTACCTATACGAATATTCTAACCTTAATTCTCGGCGTCATCGGCGGGTTGATTCTGGGCGCGACTCCCGGTTTGAGTCCCACGATGGCCGTAGCGCTGTTAGTCCCCTTCACATTCCACATGAATCCCACCACCGGCCTGGTTCTCCTCGGTGCGGTCTATACGGCGACCGTGGCCGGTGGCGCCATCTCCGCCATTTTAATCAACATCCCCGGCGCACCGGCCAATATTGCCACCTTACTGGACGGTCATCCCATGGCCAAACAGGGAAAATCCCAGAAAGCCCTGTATATGTGCTTTATCAGTTCCCTGATCGGTGGACTCTTCGGCATGCTGATTATGGTCCTTTTTACGCCGCCGATGGCCAAAATCGCCCTTAAATTCGGACCATCCGAAATGTTTTGGGTGGCCATCTTCGGTATCACGGTGATGGCGGGATTGGCGTCCGGGTCGATCGCCAAGGGACTGTTTGGGGGTATGTTTGGACTTTTGATCAGCACGATTGGCTACAGCCCCATACTGGGAGTTCCCCGTTTTGTTTTTCACGATGTCCTCATCGGCGGGGTGGCCATCATTCCGGCCCTCATCGGTCTTTTTGCGATTCCCCAGGTGTTTTCTTTGGCCGAGAAGCTGAATTTTCAGATTGAGAGACCGGACTACAAACCCCAGAAAGGTATTTTACTCAAGACCTTTATCAACAATTTAAAGATGGGCAAAGCCCTGGGCATCGGATCGGTGGTCGGGACGATCATCGGTGTCATTCCCGGGGCAGGCGGTCAGGTTTCGGGGCTGATTGCCTACGATCAAATTCGCAAATTTTCCAAAAATACGCAAAGCTTTGGCAAAGGCAACCCGGAAGGTGTGGTCGCCGCCGAATCGGCCAACAATGCCATGGTCGGACCATCGCTGATTCCGCTGCTGACCTTGAGCGTACCGGGCAGCCCGACGGCAGCGGTCCTGCTGGGAGGGCTCTTGATACACGGGCTCTTTCCCGGTCCGGATCTCTTTATAAACAATGCTTCGGTTACCTATGCATTTATGGCCAGTCTGGTTCTGGCGCAATTGGCGATGTGTATTTTCGGCCTGACCATGTCACGCTATTCATATATGGTCATGAGTGTCCCCAATCTCTATATGATAGCGGCTGTCACTGTTTTGGCGGTTTTTGGGACCTACAGTGTTCAGAACAGTTTTGCCGACGTTATCGTCATGTTCAGCCTGGGAACCCTGATGTATTTTGGCAATAAATTCGGCTTCTCGGCAGCACCGGTGGTGCTGGGCATCATCCTGGGCCCGATTGCCGAGGATAATTTCCTCAAAGGCAAACTCATCGCCGAGACCGATATGGGGGTTTTTGCGTACTTTTTTAGCGGGTCGATGAATATCATTATTATCTTGCTGTGCGCCGCTTCTATCGGCTACAGTATTTACGGCGAGATAAAGGCGATGAAAAAGGCAAAGGAGAATTCAAGGTGAAAAAAGATCTCATCATCTCATTGATCCTTTTGGCCGGGTCAATTGCGTTATATGCATCTCTGTCATTGATGGAAGAAGTTGCGGCGGCTTCTTTTCCGCGAGTGGTGATCATAATTATGGGTTTTCTGGGCTTGACGTTATTGCTTCAAACGGTTTTCATCAGACAAAAAGGCGAAAGACCGGTGCTTCAGAGTGACCGCGTAGCGAATCGAGGAAATGCCTCAAAGAATTCGGGCGTCGTCAAAAAATTTCCCGTTGGAACGGTTGCCGGCTGCTTCCTTTTGATGGTGGTATATCTCGCTGTGATGGAAAAACTCGGATTTTACCTGTCGGCCTTTTTATTTTTTATTGCAGCCACCTTCATTTTAGGAAGACAAGATTTAACCCTGCGCAAGTGCGTTGTGCGAATCGGTATTGCGTTCATCTTTAGCGCAGTCTTGTTCATTCTGTTTAACAAACTGCTGCTGGTACAGACACCCAAGGGATTGCTTTTTTGAGGCTGAGGAGACGGATCGGCCTCAACGATCGATGGGAAATGGCCAGGAAAAAATTAATTTCAATCGAAAGGAGGGAAACATGAAAAAAATGGGTTTTAAAACGGCAATATGGGCAGTCTTGGCGGGCGTTTTAATTTTTGGAATCAGCCCCGCATCCGGCACTGACTATCCCACATCGCCCGTCAGTATGATTGTGGCTTATTCTCCGGGAGGCGCCACCGATTTTCAGGCGCGAATTATCAGCATGATGTCGGGACTTGACAAGTACCTGGGACAGCCCATCGTAATTGTCAACAAGCCCGGCGCCGGCGGACAGGTGGGCTGGAACTGGTGTGTTGAAAAAGGGTCGAAAGACGGGTACATGATGTTGGCCTATAACGTGCCGCACTTTATCGCACAGTCGATTGTGTATAAGACCAAATATGATATTAACACATTCGAGCCGGTCGCTAACTGGGGGGCGGACCCGGCCGTGCTGATTGTACCCAAAGATAGCCCGTTCAATGAAATGCCGGACTTGGTCGCGTTTGCGAAGAAGAACCCGGGGAAGATAACGGTCTCGGGTGCCGGAATGTTTGTCGGACACCACATCGCACTGTTACAATTTCAAAAGGCAGCGGGCATTAAATTAACCTATATACCGGAAAAGGGCGGTGTTCCGGCCATGCAATCCGTAGTGGCCGCAAAGGTCAAAGCCGGTTTTAATAACCTTTCCGACGCGTTTCGAAACCGGGATCGAATCAAGATTCTGGCCATTGCGGATCTGGAGCGGCATGAATTTTTGCCGGAAGTAAAGACATTCAAAGAAATGGGTGTCGATGTGGACGATTCCAGCGTCAACTTCAGAGGAGTAGCATTTCCCAAAGGCGTCCCGCAGGAAATCATTGACAAGTGCGCCGCTGTTTTCCCGGAGATGTTCAATGACAAGCAGGTCATCGCAAAAATGAAGGCCAGCGGAAGTCCCCGGCGGGTCATCACCCGAGACAAGGTCATAAAAATGTTTCAGGAAAGACAGACTTATTTAGGAGAGCTTTTGAAGGAGCTCAGGCAAAAATAACAAATCATTTGCTGTTATTGAGGAACTTCAAAAAATGAGAGGTCAAATGGCCTCTCATTTTTTTTGGTCGCAATCTCATCTCTGATTTTTATTGCACCAAGGCCGATGCCATCCATGGTTAATCGGACCGGTCGGTTAAAAAAAAGCAATTTAGGCTCAATTTTTAGCCTGCATTTGCCGAGCATTAAAATTTTTATAAACCTGTTGCCAAGCCCCTTCCATTGTAGTATACCAAATTATGTTTTTTAAGAATTAACTGCAATAAAATTATTATTAATATTATTAATAGGTTAAAATATATTTAAAATTTCAAAAGCTTAAAATGGGGAATCTCAACATTTTGGTATACCAAAATCTAAAATCCGCGGTTCTTTCAGATGTACCACCGGCAGGCCAACATGGCGGCAAACGTCCGGTGAGTCAAAAAATCGGTATCGATCGCACCCCCTTTCGGGAAGTGACCGGCCGCCTGCAAGGATTGGTTGAGAAACACCGCAAATAATTTGCTGAAAATTTTGAGAGAGGTAACCATGAGCGACTCCGAAAAATTAGTACCCGACCCCGGTCTGGAACAAGGTCCCTGGCGACAGGAGCACATCTGGGTCAGTCATTATAACTTTAGCTCCGAGCTGACCGAACACCGCACCGCACCGCCGGAAATCGTCATCCACGATTCCACCCTGCGAGACGGAGAACAGGCCCCTGGCGTCAGCCTCGACACCGACGACAAAATCCAGATCGCCAAGATGCTGGACGCGGTCGGCGTGCAATACATCGAAGCGGGCTTTCCACCGGTATCCGAGCAGGATCGGGATTCGATAAAGGCCATTTGCAATCTCGGATTGAAGTCTCAAATCACCTGTCTATCCAGGGCCATGCGCAAAGACATCGATATGGCCGCCGAATGCGGGGTCTGGGGCGTGGTTTTGGAGGTACCCGTCGGCTATCCCCGCTTGATGTACCAGTTTGAATGGCCTGAACAAAAGGTCTATGACCGGGTCATGGATGCGGTCCAGTACGCCAAAAAAGAGCATGGCTTGAGCGTTATTCTTTTTATGATTGATACCGCAAGGGCCCGTATTGAATTCTTGCAGCGCCTGGTCTCAGACTCTGCGACCACCGGTTGTCTGGATCGTATTGCGGTGGTGGATACGGTTGGCGCAATTGTTCCGGAGGCCATGGGCAGGCTCACCCGCCAGATCAACTCCTGGGTCGATGTTCCCCTGGAGGTTCATTGCCATAACGACCTGGGCCTGGGCGTCGCCAACACCATAGCGGGTCTAATGAACGGGGCCCAGGTCGCCTCGACCACGGTGGGTGGCCTGGGGCAACGTGCCGGCAACGCGCCCACCGAAGACGTCATCATGGCGCTCAAGGTGGCCTACGGGATTCCCTGCAACCTGGATACGCCAAAACTCGTGGAACTCAGCAAACTGGTCCAGAATCTAACCGGCTACTACCAGCCGGCCTATCGCGAAGTGGTTGGCGATAATGTTTTCCGATGGGCGGCCGGGATCCCGGTGGCTGCGCTGCTCAAAGAACCCCGAACAGTTGAGGCTTTCGGCCCGGAGCTTTTGGGCAGGGAACACCAGATTGAGCTGGGCAAAAAGTCGGGCAAGGCCAATATCCTCTGGAAAATTAACCAGATGAACCTGGAGCCGTTGCCGGAAGATAAGCTCGAAGAACTGCTTGATGGAGTTAAGCGTATGGCGTCCGAGACAAAAAAAGCGTTAGGTGAAGAAGAGTTTCTGAAATTGTACCAATCGGTGTGAGCTCTTGGATAGGCGATTCGCAGGATGCTCCTGATTTAAATTCTCTTTGCAAAAACGAAAGGAGGCTTACATGAAAAAAATTCGAATAAGCGCAGCCGGTTTGATCGTCGTTGCAACATCTTTAATGCTCATGTTAACGGGTGCCTATGCCGCCGATGCGGGCATTCCGAACAAACCGCTGACGTTCGTGGTTCCATTTGGGACGGGCGGGGGTACGGATTTGACGGCACGCCTGCTGGCACCGGAACTGCAAAGGGAGCTGGGCGTTCCGGTTCAGGTTGTCAACAAGGCCGGGGGCGGCGGCTGGGTGGCCTGGACCGAAATGGCAAAATGGGGCCCGCAGGATTGGATCATCGGATACGTCAACCTTCCCCACATATTTAGTTATTTGAACCCGAAAATGAAACGTTCGGAAACGGTTAAAAGCTGGAATTTCCTGTTTCTCCATACCGTCGATCCGGGCATGATTCTGGTTAAAAATGGGGATGCGCGGTTTCCCAACCTAAAGGCTTTTATCGATCATGCCATGAAAAATAAGACGGTGGTGGCTGCCCATGGCGTTGGCGGCGACGACTTCATCGGGGTCAAACAGGTGGAGAAAGCGTTTCCGGGCGTGAAGATCGAGATGGTTCACAACAAATCCGATTCAAACAGTATCTCCCAGCTGGTGGGCGGCCATGTTGATGCTGTTTTCGGAAACGTGGCGGCCTACACGCCCCATGTACTTGAGGGCAAATTCCAGCCCCTGGCCGTAAATTGGTACGAGCGGGTAAAATTCGTGCCCAGCGTACCCACCGTTGAAGAACTTACCGGCAAGAAGGTCATCCATTATGCCGGTCGAACCGTCGTCGGACCGCCGGGGATGCCCGAGGCACGCAAAGAGGCCATCACCAGTGCCTTTGAAAGGGCCATCAAGAATCCGCAGTACCAGCTGAAAATGCTGAATTCCAACCTTTCTATCGATGTAATGAAAGGTGAAAAACTCAATGAATTTCTCCAGGATAGTGAAGAGATGGTCAAGAAGATTGCCTACTGGGAAGAGTAGCCGTCAGGATAAAAAAAATCACCGGCTGCCCCGACCTCAGCAGGGTAGCCGGTGAGAAATCAACAGGGTTTACACACAAAAGAACTGGACGATGACCGGATTTGAGGCGACGAAAAAGTGGATTACGCTGGACCGGATGATCGCCATTGTCGTGATCATTATTTCTGCATTCTTTTACCGGGAAGCGAGCCAATACCCTGCGGGAGGATCCTATTTTCCTATTTTTTCCCTGGTGGCCATCATGCTCCTGTCCGCCCTGATGTTCATTTTTTCATTTTGGCCGAAGCACAGACAGCGTCCGGAACAGCCGGAGATTGCTGAAAAGGGCAAATCAAAATCACGTCCATTTTTTTTAACCGCTATATTTTTTTTGTATCTATTGAGTGCCCCCCGAATTGGTCTATTCACCTCCACGGCGGCGCTTATTTGTGCGGTGATGGCCTTCCTGAAAGTCAGGCAGGTCAAGCTCTATATCCTCGTCGTGCTGGTGGTCACTATGTCATTCTATATCTTCTTCGGTCTGATTTTAAAAGTTAGCATTCCAGGCAGTATTCTAATGTAACGCGACTAAGGATAATTTTCTGTGCTTAATCACATCCTGATTGTTTTTTCGCTCGGAAACCTGGGTGCCCTGTGCATCGGTGTGATTGTCGGCCTGATTATCGGGGCGCTTCCCGGGCTGGGCGCATACGTCGGGATTGCCTTGCTGATCCCGCTGACGTTTGTGATGGATCCGACCGCTTCGATACTGCTCTTAAGCGGTTTGTACGCTGCCGGGATTTACGGCGGATCGATCGTCGCCGTGCTGCTGCGTGTGCCGGGAACGTCCGCTTCGGCGGCCACCGCCATAGACGGGTATGAGCTTTCAGTCCGCGGCAAACCCCGGGCTGCCGTCGGCATGGCCACTTTTTCCTCGGTCACCGGAGGCGTTTTCAGTGGAATCATCCTGCTTACGTTAGCACCTCTGCTGGCCAAAGTCGCTACGATGTTCGGGCCGCCGGAATACTTTCTGATGGCCATTTTCGGTCTGACCGCCATCGGCAGTATTTCCACCGGTAACATTCTCAGGGGATTGATCTCCGGGTTTGCCGGGCTTTTTTTCTCCACCATCGGCATCGATCTGCATTCCGGATTTTTCAGATTCAGTTTCGGTTTTCACCCCCTGGAAGCCGGACTGGGGCTGGTTCCGGCCATGATCGGTCTGTTCGCATTTTCGCAGGCGCTCGTGTTGAGTGAGGACCCGGGAAAAGGTGTTATCCCTGGAGGCACCGAAAAAATAAGCTGGAACATCTGGCCGCGTCTTGGCGAAATCAGGGAAGTCGGCCTGGTGACCTTCGCCCGATCTTATCTCGTCGGTACCATCGTCGGTATTCTTCCAGGAGCGGGGGCAAACATTGCCCAATGGATCAGTTACGGGGAAGCCAAGCGCTCGGAAAAGGGTGATCTCCATTCCGATGGCGCGCTTCTGCGGGGCGTTGCGTCAGCCGAAGCGGCTAACAATGCCACAACGGGGTCTTCTCTCGTTCCGCTTTTCGTCTTCGGCATTCCCGGCAGCGAAAGTGCGGCTATACTGCTGGGTGCCCTGATGATACACGGCCTGGTGCCGGGGATGCGTTTGTTCACCAAGCAGGCCGATATTGTTTATCCAATTTTCTGGGGATTTATCCTCGCCAACATTCTGATGGCCGTCTTCGCTTCATTTCTGTCAAGAGTGATGATTAATGTCGTGCGGGTTCCAAAGGCCATCTTGATCCCCTGCATCCTCAGCCTTTGCGTTATCGGGGCCTATACCATTACCAACAGCATGTTTCAGGTTTGGGCCATGACGGTTTTCGGTATCCTGGGCTACCTCATGCGCAAGACAAACTTCGTTCCGGCCGCCATGCTTTTGGGTATTATACTGGGCCCCATTGCCGAGGACGGGTTCAGAAGCAGCCTCACCATGGCCGACACGTTTCTCCTGCTTTATTTTATAAAGCGGCCGCTTTCATTGACCATTCTTGCGATGATCGCCGCGGTGATCGTCTTTGTTATCCGGCGGGAGATTAAAAGAGGGCGAGCCGAAAAAGCGAAAACCGACACTACTTTCAACACGCAATGAAAAATAGCAGCGACGGTCTTTATGCGGACCGGTAATCAGCAAAAAGGAGACTGTAAAAAGATGACTGAGCAACGAAAGCCAGAATGGCTGGACAGGGGAGAGGGACGCCACTATGAAAAGCTTTTGGTCACCAATGCCCTCTCCGGACCGGTTGAACTGGGCCTGCATGTGATTACGGGGCGAAATGACGGACCTGTCCTGGGTATGATCGGCGGCATCCACGGTGATGAAGCCCTGACGGCGATGGTATACAGATCGCTTTTGGATACCCTTGATCCCGCAAAATTGGCCGGACGGTTAGCCGTCATTCCGGTAGCCAATCCATTGGCGCTTGCCGTATTCGACCGACAGACGCCGGAGCAGCATGGCGATACGGATCTGCACACCGTATTTCCGGGCAACCACGAGAAGGGCAACCTGACCCACAAGATTGCCCTGGCGCTGCGGGACAACCTGCTGGACCACGTCGACGCCTTTGTAGATTTTCATTGCGGCGGGTCTGGTGGCAGACTGCAGAACCGGTCGGATTTCGAGGACAGCCTCGACACAGATCTAAGAGACCGGTGCCTGAACCTTTGCAGGGTTTTTGGTGCGCCGTTTATTCACGCCAACAATCTGGCGAAGACGGCCACCAGTTACGTGAATGCGCGTGGGGTGCCCACCTGCAATGCGGAGGCGGGTGGGGTTTACCTGTGCCGCGAGCATACCGATCAATATATGCAGGGTATGCTCCAGGGACTCAGAGGCATTATGTCCGCTCTGGAAATGTTGCCCGGAGGGCCCCCGACCCCCCCCCGGCAGCTTCTTTTCAATTTCAAAGACCGGGTAGAGGTTAATCCGCGATCAGGTGGGTTTTTAATCTCCGAGTATCAAGAGCCTTCAGATCTGGGAAAATTGATCAAATCGGGAACCACCCTCGGAGAAGTTGTCGACCTCCGAACCCTTCAAGTATCCGATCGGCTGGTGGCACCGGAAGATGGCTATCTTTTCTTCTCGCGCTATTCCGGGGTGGTCGATGCCGGCACCAAAGCCTTTGCCCTCGCTCGAGCCGATAATTCGAAATGGATAGATTAAAGCGTAAAATTGCAGCGCTAATGACCGCCGAGGATGACGTTGGCGTTTTGCTGGCAGACGTCCAGACCGGCGAGGTTGTGGTTTTCGAGCTCGGCGCCACCGGCGAAAAGCTGGGGTCCGTTACCGCCAGAGCAGATATCCCCTTCGGCCACAAGATCGCCCGGGCTGACTTTCCGGCTGGTGCAAAGCTTTCCAAATATGGACAGTCTTTCGGCCAGACGAAAAAAGATATTTATGCCGGCGACCATGTTCACACGCATAACCTAGGCAGCCTCGGCGCGGATAAGCACGGGACTGAAGAAACTGAAAAAAAGCGGACATGGCCCGCCGCTTGGCTTAAAGATGCAATTCGGATGGTGGCCGCCGCCGGCGGTTGTTCGGACAGTGCAGCGGAGCATTTGGCCGACCATATCACTGAAGCCCATCTTCGTGGAGTAGAAACCCACGGCCTGGGTCGACTTGAATCGTATCTTTCCCGTATCGCGAGCGGTGGTATGAATGGCCGGGCGACTCCTGTCTTTAAGGGGAACCATGGTCTCTTGATGGTCGATGGACAAAACGGGGTCGGCCATCATGTATCGGTTTTGGCAGCGGATGCAGTTGTAGAAGCGGCCGCCGAGTACGGGGTTGCAGTGGCCCTGGTCCGCAACAGCAACCATTTTGGTTTCGCCGGCTATTACGCAACCCGGATTGCTGCGCGCGGTCAAGTTGGGCTTGCCGGCTCCAACGGGCAGGTTTGTCTTGCGCCACCAGGGGGACTGCGACCCATCTTTAGTAACAACCCGCTGGCTGTGGCTGCGCCGATTGGTAAAGACGCGTATATGGAATTCGACATGGCCACCAGCGTCGTCTCTAGAGCCAAGATAGCCGAAGCTGCCGCCAAGGGTGTTCCCTTACCCCCGGGATGGGCGGTGGACGAAGCCGGTCGGGATACCCGCGATGCGACTGCAGCTTTGCAGGGAAGCCTGCTTCCGTTCGGCGGACAAAAGGGATTTGCCCTGGTCTTTGCCCTTGAGGTTTTGATCGGAGTGCTGAGCGGCGGCGCATATGCCGACCTTGTCTCCTCTAAAGAAACCGCGCCGGATGTTCCCGAAAAAGTATCCCACTTCTTTTTGGCGGTAGATTTAAGGCATAGCTTGGGTGCTGAACCTTTTGTTCAACGCCTGCAGGATTTGATCCGGAGAGTGGTTGATCTGCCGTTGGGTCCAGGGGTTGCACCTCTGCGTTATCCTGGCCAACGAAGATGGGCACTAAGGCGAGAGCGACTTCGTCAGGGTATTCCTCTGGAAGATAGACATTATCAAAACCTGATCGAATTAGCCCGTATGCTGGATGTAAAACTTGAGAAAAGGCCATTTAAATAAAGACTTTTTTAAAGAAGAATTTTACGGATACCGGCGTTCGAATGGGCGTGTGGGTGTCCGTAATCTGGTCGGGGTCATGGCTGCTGCGGATAACGTCAATCCCCTGGCCCGGTGTTTATCTGAGACCTCAGATTCAGTGGTCTGTTTAACAGCAAGTTATGGCCGAGGCCAGCTGGGAAAAGATTTCGAACTCTATCTCCGAACCATGGGCAACCTGGCGGCTCACCCCAATTTGGCCGGTTGCTTGGTCGTTTCTTTCGAACCCTTAAGTGCAGCTCGGATTTCAGAACAGGCAGTTAAGGCAGGTGGGCAAGTACAAGGCCTGTCCTTGCTCGTTGAAGGCGGAATGACCCGGGCTCTTGAACGTGGGCAAGAATATCTGGCCGAAATGTTGGAAGAAGCTTCCGCAGTAGCATACGAGCCCATATCACCGGATGTGCTTACCATCGGTCTGGAATGCGGTGGCTCTGATGCCACCTCTGGAATTGTTGCCAATCCAGCTCTGGGACTGGTTGCAGACGCTTTGATTGATTGCGGCGGAACTGCCGTGTTTTCGGAGCCCGTAGAATGTTTGGGCTGCGAAGAGTTACTGAAAGCACGAGTAGATGATCCCATACAAGCCGAGCGCCTTGTAAAAACGATTAAAAAATATCAGGAAATCGCCCTGGAACAGGGGGTCGACTTAACCGGCGTAAATCCAACGAGTGACAATATCGCCGGTGGCCTGAGTACCATCGAGGAAAAATCGCTGGGTGCCATATCTAAATCCGGAAGCGCGTCCATAAAAGGTGTTTTGGAATACGCTGAGACCCCAGCCGCACCGGGTTTGTGGTTCATGGACGCTCCGGCCGCAGCGGTGGAAAACTTAACCGCGTTAGTCGCCGGGGGATGCCAGGCTGTGATGTTTTCCACGGGGAGTGTCAATCCGATTGGACATCCTTTAGCGCCGACGTTAAAAGTCTGTGCCAATCCAAAATATGTCCGGCTTATGGGCGAACATGTCGACGTGGACCTTAGTCCGGTCATAACAGAAGAAATAAGCCTTTATGAAGCTGCCCGTTGGGTTGCTGAAAAACTCATAAGCGTAATTAACGGAGAATTGACAGCCGCTGAGCGAACCGGCTTTGTTGAAACGAGAATCAGTCGAATCGGTCGATCGGTATGATGTTGGCGGCAATCCCCCAAAATTTAAATATTATTATATTTCTTTAGGGTAATACAAAGGGTTTTTCACATACACAGAGAGATATATTAAACATTTACTTGAAATTCTTCATAATGCTTGACAGAAATGTCCATCTAATATATTTTTTCTATTAACCTCCCGCGCACAAAGCTTTCACGTGAATCCGGTATTCCGGATCTAAATTTGAAGGGAGGCCTATCTTCTTTGCGAATCATCTTCTTTTCTGCTGGATTTTGATCGAGCTGCTCCATTTTCAAGTTGCAGATGTTGTCGTTTCTTTGGCCTGTAATATCAACAACCAAATTTTCGGGGATCAACAGGTTATGAAACGGTTTATGAAAATAGGGCTTTTGAAGATACCATTATAAAACCTCAAGGGGACCGTATATCCTCTTGGGGTTTTTATTTTGAGTTCCATGACACGAACAGGTCCATCATGAGATGGGGTTAAAAAGACTCTGATCTGGATTGTTATGGCGATTTTCGAGTAAATAATAGACATATTTGAATGGTATAGCCGGGCTGCTCTGAGTGATATCTCCAAGGTCGCATTAGTTGTGGTTCGGCTTTTTTATTTATGGATCCGTCTGGATTTAGAAATAGATCAATAATCGCATCGTCTTGTCGATTACGTAAAATTCTCGAACCAAAGGAGTCTTAAAATGTGGAAATTATGGAATGTCATACATGCCCAGCTTAATAAGTTGGCTAATTATTTCTGGACCCGGGATCCGATAGCCCAGATGCAGCTCGAATATGACCGGTCGGTAGAGCAATTGAAGGAGGGACGAAAAGGGTTGGAAGAATACCGGGGATTGGTGGAAAGAGTATCCCGTCAAGTGGCCCAATTAGAGAAAAAAGCACAGATGCTGACATCCAAGATTAAGGCATATTTAAAAACCGAGGACAGGCAAACCGCAGGGCAGCTGGCGATTCAGCTTCAGGAGACGCGGCAGGAACTCATTGAAAGCCGGGAACAACTTAAGATGCATGAGGCTGCTTATGGGAATAACGTGGAAAAGATCAAGCACTCCTCAAAGAGCCTGGCGAAAGTCCAGGAGAAAATAAAAAAATATCAGGCAGAGCTGAAAATGTCGAAAGCCGAAGCTGAAATGGCACGTTTGAGTCAGGCGTTTGATTTTGATTTGACGACTGATTTCGGCCAGATAGAGCAGATCATTCATGACAAGATAGATCTAAACAGGGGGAAGGTGCGCGTCGCAGCTGATCTGTCCGAGAGAGGTCTGGAAGAAATCCGCGCTGAAAAGGCCATGGAAGAATCTCTGGCTGAGGATTTACTCACACAGTTTGAAGTGGATATGGGCTTAAAAACACCCGAGACCGCTGAAATCAAAACTGAAAAGCAAAAACTCGGTCCCGAGGAAGACAGCGAACAACAAATTACCAGAGAATCCGTAAAACAAAACAGCAAATAAACACGCATTCATTTTCCATGGGAGGACATTATGGCAGGCAAGCCCAAACCCGGTTTTTGGATCGTTGTTTTCGTGATCGTCATAGGCCTCATTGGATATTCCCTATATCGGGCAGGGATTTTTGACAAACCTCAACCACAACCGCCTGGTGGGAAACCCCCGACGAAAACAATTACAGAGATAAAACCCAAACCACCGCGCGGGAAAGTTGTTGTCGATATCGCATCCTCCGTTACCAAACAGAGCTGGATGGTAGAAATGTCCAAAAGATTCAATGACCTGGGCAAAATGACCAGTAAAGGCTCTCAAATAATCGTAGATCCAAAGGAAAAAGGCGTTCTTTCCGGCGGTTCGATGCTACAAATTTTAGCCGGTGAACTGAAACCGGTTGTCTGGAGTCCGGGCGCTGTATCCTGGGTTGAACAGTTCAGAGAAAAATGGAAGGAGCGCACAAACCAATCGGCGATTTCCCTGGAGTGCCGGCCAAGCGTTTATAGCCCGATCGGGATCGCCATGTGGCGCCCCATGGCCGAATCCCTTGGCTGGCCGGACAAGCCTGTCGGATTCAAGACAATTGTGGAGCTGGCAGCTGATCCCAAGGGTTGGGCCCGATACGGGCATCCGGAGTGGGGCAAGCTCCAAATCGGTCATCCCCATCCCCTTTATTCAAGTGCCGGCATGCTGTTTCTGTCGGCGTTCAGCTACGGGATATCAGGAAAAACAGCGGAACTGTCTGCGGCTGATATTTATGAGCCGGATGTTAAGGCTGCTTTCGAAAAGCTGGCTCAAAATACGTCGAAGTATGGGATGATCTCTACAAATCTATTAAGTATGATGGCTGAACATGGTCCCAGTTTCCTTCATGCCGTATCGGCATTTGAAGAAGGAACCGTTCGCCTCAATCTTGAACGCGCAAGTGAGTTGCGATTCCCGGTTGCCTTTATTTTTCCCGAAGAGGGCACATTTTGGAGCAGCCATCCCTATTGTATTATGGACAGGTCGGGTTGGGTGAGCGATGACCAGGCAGAAGCCGCGCAAATGTTTCTGGACTTTCTACTGGAAAGGCCGCAGCAGGAAGCCGCTGCGCGCAATCTGCTTCGACCGCTGGACAGCTCGATTCCAATACGGGCACCGCTCGACCTGGAACACGGAACCGACCCCAGAATAACAACAGAATCCGTTCCTCCCCTGGCCATTCCGAGCTCCGAAGTAAGTTCGGCAATTATCGACATGTTTATGATAACCAAGCGCAAGGCCACCGTAATGGTGCTATTGGACGTTTCAGGCAGCATGCGTGGAGAGAAAATTCGGTCTGCAACCAAAGCGACGGCTGCTTTTTTAAAACGATTTGACCCGAATGACATCGTTGGGGTTACCACATTTAACAATAACATGTCGCAGTTATCGCCGCTGACCCTCGTTAAAAATATAAGTGAAACCTTACCGGTTACCATCGAAAATTTGATTTCAGGAGGCGGAACAGCGCTTTACGATTCGGTTGATCACGCCCTGAAGATGATGGAATACCAAAAGCAGAAGAACGAAAAGGCAGGGATTAATCGGCTATACGGAATTGTGCTCCTTTCAGATGGTGAGGATACCGACAGCAGTATAACCGAAAATCAGCTTTTTGCGACTCGACTTCCGGCACAGCCGGAATCCGAAGGCATAAAAATATTCCCAATCGCCTTCGGCGATGCGGCGAATAAAATAATACTGGGACGAATGGCTGACAGAACAGGCGGAAGCATTTACTCGGCAGACCCTAAGTCAATCGAGAAAATCTATCTAAATATTTCGGCAGAACAATAGGGCGTGTATTGATCTTTTAAAATCAAATGGTCTATTCGATACCTGATTTATTTTTTAATGAACGGAGATAAAAACAAATCGGGTGAAGAGGTGAGGGCTTGTTAAAGTATATTAAAAAGGCTTTTTTATATCACTGGAACCTTTTAGGGGTGGCGACCGGTGCAGCGGTTGCATTTATTTCGGGTTATCCCGATGTGGTCCTGCCGGTGGTCGCTGCTCTGGAATTGATATATCTGGCCGGGCTTTCCTCAAATTCTCGTTTTCAGGATGCTGTCATTGCGGCTGAGCGAAAAAACGAAGAGACGATACGATCTTCATCTTCATCGAGCGCCAGGCTCAACGAGATTCTTACCGCCCTGGACAATGAAGATCGCGGCCGATACGAACGGCTAAAGGACCTTTGTCTTGAATTACGTCATATTGCGGACCGAATAAAAGGTACCATAAAAACAGAATTAGAGGTTATTTCGGATGTGCAGGTTAAAAGTATCAATCGCCTTTTGTGGATGTATCTAAAACTCCTGTATTCCAAAAACGCTCTAGAATCTTACTTTAAAGCCATAAACGTGAATGAGATCCAGATGCGCATGAAACGCGCAAAAGAGAGACTGGAAGCCATGGGGCCGGAGGATAGTGATAGTGAATCTGAGGCTGTACGCCGCGAGTCACTTATGGACACCCTGAAAACATGTCAAAAACGGTTAAAAAACTATCGTATTTCAACAGAAAACTATGAATTTATCGGACTGGAATTGGAACGATTATATTCAAAAATTGCAAGCCTTGCAGAGATGGGCATAAATCAACAGGATCCCAATTTGATCACCAATGAAATTTCGGTGGTTTCTTCATCCGTCGAGAAGGCCGAGCGGACCATGGACGAGTTGGATTTCATTACGGGATTATCTTCGCAGGACGAAGAACCCCCCGATCTATTGGTGGATCTAAACATGAAGGAAACCCCTTTTGTTGAAAGAAGTATTTCCTGAATCGATAAAAAATTTACCGGACTGGGTACAATATATATGGGACGCCCACCTGGGGGGATCTTCTCAGACATTTATATTGCACGGCAATGTAAACGATATAATTCCCATAAAAAAGAAAACCGGGACCGCTTATGCGATGTTGCCTGAGTTTCTTGCAACTCAGGTTTTCGGCGTATGGGATATCGTGCTGTATTACGATCAGGTGCGCGGCCCCCGTGCTATTGCCAGCAGTCCATCGAAGCTTACTAAAATTAATCATAAAATAGAGCGCTTTTTGGGGTCAGCCGAAGAGCTTAAATCCAGACGCGAACCTACCATTGTCCTGGGATTGCTGGACAGGTTTTTAGAGCGCGTTCTGATGCTTGAAACTGACCGGCCTTCGGTTGCGATTATTTTTGATTACGCCCAGTTCCTCATTCCTTCGACTTCCGTATCATACACCTCCCGCGAATTAGCCTCCCATTTAGCTACTTTGCATAACTGGGCGAAAAGCCCTTATTTCAAACAGGTTTCGTTTGCCTTCTGCCTCATATCCGAGCGCCTGAATGATTTAAATGCTTCCCTGGTTCAAAACGCGCATACGACGAATATCGAAATACCCTTCCCGGCTCAGGAAGAGCGCCTGGCATTCATCGAATGGATGGCGTCTGAAGAAGCATTTGATAAAATATGTGATTTTAATAAAGCTGAATTGTCGATGATGACACCGGGTCTAAACCTGATTCAGATTCAGGGGCTCATAAATCGAGCCGTCCGCACGGGCAAGCGCATTTCCGATAGCGATCTTAAGGGTTACAAGAAACGTATGATCGAGAGCCAATGTGAAGGGCTTGTGGAATTTATCGAGCCCAAACACACATTGGATTTGGTCGTGAGTCACGAAGCCGCTAAAAAAAGGCTTTACGAGGATGTGGGTCTCATTAAAAAAGGCAGGCTGGATGCCGTACCGATGGGATATCTGTTTTGCGGGCCCGTCGGGACGGGCAAGACCTTTCTGGCTGAATGTTATGCCGGCTCGATGGGCATCCCCTGTATGAAGCTTTTAAACTTCCGGTCCAAGTATGTCGGCGAGACCGAAGGAAACCTGGAGAAGATCTTTAAAGTGCTGCGGGCGATGGGGCCTATTGCGGTGGTGATAGATGAGGCGGATGCCATGCTCGGCGACCGCGAGATGGAAGGGGACAGCGGTACCTCCGGTCGGGTGTTTGGCCAGTTTGCAACCCAGATGGGCGATACCGCCTATCGCGGAAAAATAATCTGGTTTCTGCTGACCTGCCGCCCGGATCTTCTGCCGATCGACTTAAAGCGGCAGGGTCGCTGCGAAGTGCATATACCCCTATTGATACCCGACAACCCCGAAGATATCCAGAGCATGTTTTTGGCTATGGCCAGAAAAAACGAGATTGCCATTACCACGGATGATATCCCTGAAATTCCCAAAGATCTTAAATTAAGCGGTGCTGACATTGAAGGAATCGTAACCCGTGCGAAAAGGTTTGCGTTACTAAATGGTGCCGAACGGGTGGAACAGGAGCATCTACAATCCGCAATTGACAAATTCATACCGACGGCGGAGACGGATGAAAAAAAACTGCAGCAGCTGGCAGCCGTTCTGGAATGCACGGATACGAACTTTCTTCCGAAAGCATTTCAACAGGAAATAATCAAGGGAAAGGGGCGCGAAGGCTTAATGACTCAATTCAGACGCTTAAAGCAATCGATCAGACAGATCTGAGCAATCTAAATTATCTTTTTGCTTCCGACATTCAGTTTAAATCAACTAATATCCTGCACATTTTCCACTTCACAGGCCTCCTTGCCGTTTCACTAAAGTAATTTTGTAATATTGATAATACACGATAGATAGCATTTAATTTATTGCAACGTATTTTACTATTACAGCGAGAGTCAATGTATCTCTTCGAGGTTGGCGGAGACTAATTTGAATCGGTCACAAGGAAATGCCAATCAGCTGGTTTTGAGGATCTTTTTTATCGGTAGCATATTTTTTTTAGTCTATAGTGCCGGCTTATTTCTCGAAAATCTATTATTTTTTGCGAAAGCTAAAAGTGTGCCAGGCACTGTCATCGAAGTTGTTCCAATTCCAACTGACAGCTCAGAACACCATGTTTTTTGTGCTACAAAAGTAGTATTCCGGGAAGAGACTACAGAACGTCGTTTTGAATTCATCTCCTCAGAAAGTTTATATCCGCCAGCTTACAGTGAAGACGAAAGAATAACGGTGTTTTACGATCCTGAAAACCCTGAAAACGCAAGGATAGGAGATTTCAGAAATCTTGTCGTAATGCCAACGGTTCTTTTCCTTTATGGCACGTTCTTTTTCATGATTGGTTTCCTTTTGATAAGGACAAGACGTAAAATAATGCGACAGAAAAAAATGTGATGATATTTAACGATATTTTTCATATATATCACCCCCTGAAGATACACCAAACGAAATTGGTGACAAAGTGGTTTTAAACTCCCTAAAATGCAGACTATTGGGAGGGATGCCATGAAATTATTCCTCTGGATCATGTTTAAAATATTTCTTCTACTGACTATTCTATCTGGAAATGCAGCAACTGAAGAAATATATGAAACCGATCCGGCGACCTTATTAAATCGGGGCATTGCTTTCGGTGGAGTGGGTAATTACGATCGAGGCATCGCCTACTTTGATAAAGCAATAGAAATAGAGCCAAGATATGCCGAGGCCTATTATTTTCGGGGGCGTGCTTATTATTACAAACGCCGGTACGACAAAGCCATTGCTGATTTCACAAAAGCCATCGAAATTAATCCGGGCTACCCAGAGGCCTACAACTGCCGAGGACATATAAAGCGGCGCAAATACAAGGACCTTGACGGGGCCATTGCTGATTACACCATGGCCATAGAGGTAAATCAGAAGTTCGCCGGGTCTTACCATAATCGGGCATACGCTTATTATCACAAAGGCCAGTACGAAAAAGCATGCTCTGATTGGAAACGGGCTTGTAAATTAGGGTCATGTGAACCCTATGAGTCGGCTAAAAGAAAAGGTTATTGCAAATAAACAAGAGGGGGAGTGTCATGAAATCATTCTTTCGGATAATCCCTAAAATATGTCTTATACTTACTATTTTAATTGGATGTGAAATTGCCGAATCGGATGAACTATTTAATCAAGGCACTGGTTTACTTAGAGAGGGTCAGTATGATCAAGCCATCGCCCTCTTCAGTGAAGCGATAGAGATAAACCCAAGGAATGCTGATGCCTACCATAATCGAGGGCTTGCCTATGCGTTAAAAGGCCAATTGGAAAAAGCCACCTCTGATCTCAACAAGGCCATAGAATTAGACCCGAGGTATGATAAGAAAGCTTGGCTTGAAAAACATGAAGATATTTTATCCGTTTTACAAAAATCACTAAGTTTACATCAAACTGAAGTTAATAAGGAGATTTTTACAAATAATGCGATATAAAAGCAGGAAGACGGTCGGACAGGACATATGCATAAATTCAAAGGGTTGAAGGAAATCGAAAATTGGAGACAAGAAAATGAAAAGAAATGGTCTCTAATTGCCACATACCCTATCAACATCGAAAAGGAAGCTGACACAGCTCATGTTAAATGTTTTATTTTCATTGAGGATCTCGAAACCGGAGAGGAATTTATTAAGCTTAGTTGCTCAACCAAAATGTTAAAAATTGGACCAACATGGAAAATTAGGGAACAAATAATCAAGAATAGGTCCAAGTAAGATCGATTATGTGAAAAGGAGTCAGATCTTTGAAATTGACAAAATACGATTCGTTAAAATCAGTAGGCCTAATTGTTTTTTCTGACATACTAAATCTGTCCACTTTCCTTTGAAACGCTGCATCGTTGCAGCAAATATATAAAGCACCTGGTTTACCTAACAAGGGCTTCTTTGCAGGCCTAAAACCTTACATATCTCCAATTTATTAAAAGTTTTTTAGGCCATGAAAATGTTGTGATATTTTCGCATATCTGTAAAATTGACAAAGTTGCAGCACTCTCAATATATCGCCAGCTCCGATAATTTTTTTTTGTTAGATACAACGATTCTCCATCTATGAATGGCCACCTCTGTTTATTACATTTCAAAATATCCTTTTCGGTAAGTTTTCTAATCCTTTTGTATTAGGAAAATTCTCTCCCAATATTATTGATTTCATGCCACAGCTTACCATTCTTATTTTTTATATATGCTAGGCAGATATTTTATAACCATTTTAAATTATTATAAAATAAAATATTGAACTGATTGGCACCATTTTTGCGTTTAAGAGGTTGCATAAAGTTATTTTGGGAGAAAATAAATTATGAAAAGATTTCTCTTAGGTTTTCTGGCGGTCGTTATATTAAATTTTGTTGCCGCAGTCGGAGTCCAGGCAACTCTATTCGAATTGAAGGAAGATGGCAGCGGTTTGATACCTGATAATATATGGCACGACGGTGAAGTCTATACGTTGACCGGTGG
>Ga0209536_100000771_pt1 | contig 52820 bp, 34 predicted proteins | sample DeeMarSeWOR28_12_FD_187461 | JGI IMG/M metagenome (GOLD analysis project Ga0209536, IMG submission 187461) | Marine sediment microbial communities from White Oak River estuary, North Carolina - WOR-2-8_12 (SPAdes) (version 2) | ecosystem: Environmental > Aquatic > Marine > Intertidal zone >... | reverse complement strand
CGCGTACGGGCACTGGTCTGGCTAACGTCCACCGGAGGCCGTGCAGCTTCAACGACAACCTCGGCAAGGCCGACCGCTTCGCTCTCCATCGTGATGTTCAGAGTAACGAGCTGATCTTCCCCGACCCGGACGTTGGTCGTCACTTTCGTGGCAAAGCCGACCGCGGATGCCCGCACCCTGTATGTTCCGGGTGGCACGTTTAGAATGAAGTAATTACCGTCGGCATCGGCGGCAGCGCCAAGCGTCGTTCCTTCAAGAACAACGTTGGCGCCCACAGCGGGTTGACCATCGGCATCGGTTACAGCACCGCTGATCTTCCCGTTCCCTGCAAAGACCAGGCTCGCTGCGAGCATGCTGGTCAGCAGAGTAAATGCCAGCAACTTGTACCATCGTTGCCTCATGTGTTCCTCCTTAGTACCGTGGTACCGTTGGTTGAATGGTAGAACCGAAGAGAAGAAAAGGAGTACAGCACTGTGACTTCATCCCCCCACCGTGCCTCGGAACTGAGTCTCCGGCACAGGACAGCAGAATAGGAAAAGACCGGGCGGCTGAACCCTCCTTTCGAGAAAGTCGATGATTTTGGATGTTTTTGGATGTGATCTGAGAAGTTGCACACAGTCGGATCAGGTATTGAGTATACCTTGTTCAGCAAGTATGCGCGCTTCTGTCCGTCAGACGGTTTTAGATATATCTAGCAAGGAAAGCAACAGATAAAAGGTAAGAGCAGAGGAGCTGACGGACCTGGTGGACACTCGAGAATTGGCCGTTCCACCCAAGAAATAGCATTTTACATTCGGAGTATAGTACTTTCTCGTTCGATTGTCAAGAGAATCGCAAAAAAAAGTCACTATGTCAAGCCTCTTCTCACTACTGGCTTTTGCTTGACATTATCAGCGTTTTGGCTACATATAGTGTTGCGTTCAGAAGCGCTGAACCACTTACCCATTGCCTGTCCACCCAACGCGAAACGAAAAAACGCAACAAGCTGCGCAGGAAATTGATCCAGATCTCAAACAGATCCCTGACCGTTCAACTCCTCCACCCCCTACAGGATCGGGATCGCCTGGGACCGCGGTTCTGCGCCGGCTGCTTTGTCTACCAGATCGAAGATAAAGCAGGAGGTTCGCTCCTCTCCGGCCCGGAGTATCCTTCCTCAGCTCCATCGGTCATCAACGGGCAAGGCCTACCCGAGGTCTTCCAGCATACGCTCTACACCGATCCGGAAGAAGCTCCGGAACGGAAGATGATCATCGGGGTGGGCCTTGTTCAGAACAGACCCGGACTCCGGAACACTGATTCGCACTTCAATTGCAGAGTCATGCAGAAGTGCCAGTGGAGCATAGATCAACAGTCCGACTCCGTCACAATGAAAACCCGCCAGGAAGAGGGGAAATGGTCACTGGATCTGACGCGGAGGCTGGAGCTGAAGGATCGAACCCTCCGACTCTCTACGGAGCTCAGCAACAGAGGACTTGGAGCGCTCCCGGTCCGTTGGTTCGCTCACCCCTTCTTTCCGGTCCCACCCGACGGGCGCTGCCTCAAGTTTGAACGGAGAATAGACCTCCCCTCAAATCCTGCCTACATGATCGACCCGGAAGGCTGGCTCTCGATGAAGCCCGACTTCCGGTGGCCCCAGGGATACTTTCTCGAACTGGAAGGTCTGGAGGGAGAATGTTTTCGGGCGATCCAGAACCACCCTCTTCTGAATCAGATAGAGCTCGCTGGCGACTTTCCTCTCTTGAGGGTTGCCATATGGGCAAATGACAGGACCTTTTCGGTGGAACCCTTCATCTCTGCCACACTCCAGACCGGGGAGGGGCTGGCCTGGTCGATGACATACACGTTCGGGAGAACTGCAGATGAGAATTGACCTCATCCGGAGCAAGTGGGATATGCCCGAGCTGTCCTTCCGGGATTTCCTCCAGAGAGTCAAGAGGGCCGGTTTTGACGGGTGTGAGGTATTTCTGCCGGAACTGAAAGAAGGTCCCGCAGAATCTCTGGATCTCCTGGAAGAGTTCAACCTGCAACTGATCGGGATGATTGCCTCTGACGGGGCCACGCTGGGCGAACACCTCCGGTCGCTGGAGAATCGGTTCGCCAGGGCGCTGGCCTACCGACCGGCGCGGATCAACTGCCACAGCGGCAAGGACTACTTCTCCCTAGTGGAAAACGCAAAAATCGTCCGGCGGAGCCTGGAGCTGAGCGCGGAGGCGGGGATCCCCATCTCGCATGAGACACACAGGGGACGGGCTACATTTTGCACGGTCTCCACCAGCCAGCTCATTGAGGCTGTTCCGGAGATGAGACTCACGGCAGACTTTTCGCACTGGTGCTGCGTCCACGAGTCACTTCTCCAGGACCAGCCGGAGGCAGTCGAGCGGGCAATTCAGCACGCGGACTATATCCACGCCCGTGTCGGCCATATCGAAGGACCACAGGTGAGCGATCCGCTGGCACCGGAGTGGAAGACCGAGCTGGATCGGCACATGGGATGGTGGGAGCGGATCATTCATCAGCATCGGAGACGGGAAACAGAAGCGCTTCCGATCTGCCCCGAATTCGGTCCCCCACCCTACATGCCACTGCTTCCTTACACCAGGCAGCCGGTCGCAGATCTCTGGAAGATCACCGAGGAGATGAAACACTTTCTCCGACAACGCCTGGATAGCCCACTTCTTTCCGAGGAGCGTCAATGAAGAAGGGTTCTGTCACATCACCTCTAAGAATCCTGATCCTTGGCGGGACAGGTTTCCTCAGCGGCACACTGGCACGGGTTGCGCTTGCGCGCACTCACAAGGTCTGGTGCGTCACCCGGGGAAGGAGACCACTCCCACCCGGGGCCACCGGCATTGTTGCCGACCGTCGTGACGCCTCCTCGATGGAGCGGGCGCTACTGGGCATGGACGTACAGTGGGACCTGGTTGTGGACTGCATAGGGTATGAGCCGGAAGATGCGCGCGAGGACATTCAGCTCTTCCGAGGCCGTGCAGACCATCTGATCTTCGTATCAACGGATTTCGTCTATTCGCATGAGCGCCGCATCTTGCCTGTTCGCGAAGAGGGAACAGCCTACCAGAGTGAGGGGTACGGAGGATTGAAGAGAAGCTGCGAAGAGATTTTGGCCTCATCCAGGCCATCCCCTCTACGCTGGACCATTGTGAGACCCACACACATTTACGGACCGGGTTCTCTCCTCGGATGTCTACCCCACCACAGCAGGGACCCGGAGCTTCCACGGAGAATCGCAACACACTCTCCCCTTTTGCTCGTGGGCGGGGGGCATTTTCTCCAGCAGCCGGTCCACGCACGTGATCTGGCGGAGCTCTGCCTCGATATCGCCGGCAGATCTGAAGCCGACCATCAGATACTCAATGTCGCCGGCCCTGACATCGTGGAATCGCGCGAGTATTACCGGATACTTGCAGAGAGTCTGGGAGTGGAGCTGATCACGAAAGAGACCCCCGTTGCCGACTATCTCCCGCACCATCCGGAGCAGTCGCCGCTCCTCTGCCACCGCATCTATGACATGCAGAGGCTCCGGTCAATCGGGCTCTCGCCCCCCTCGACGCCACTCCGGAAAGGTCTTGCCGACCAGCTCCATCACCTCCTCCAGGAGGACGCCGGCATCTGAGCAAAATCAATTTCTTTTTTCTATATTCCGACGAGACTCTGAGGAAGAGACCGTATGATTATCGCAGATCTGAAATCGATTGCAGGCAGGAGATACCCGGCGCGCCGCAAGACCCAGAACCTGGTCGGAGGGGCTTCTCCCATCCAGGCAGCCAGTTTTGCCATGGGCTACGTAACGCTGGAGCCCCGGGGAGGTCAGGTCCCGTGGCATAACCAGGAGCAGGAGGAGATCTACTTCATACTGGACGGCGAGGGGGAGATGTGCCTCGGGGAAGAGAGAGAGACCGTTGGCGGAGGAGAGGCGGTCTACATCCCTTCAGGCGTCTACCATCAGCTGACCAACACCGGTACTGAGCCGATGCACATGGTCTACTGCTACGGCCCGGCCGGAGATGTCGCGCACTGGAAACAGGAGCTGAGCGGCACGCTGCCGCGTGCCGGGATCGACGTCCCCCCCCTTCCCGCGGGCGCCCATCCGCAGTGCACCGAGAAACCTGCATAGGGAGAAGGAACTGATGGAGAACGAAACGATACACACTGTCGGCATCATCATGAACGGGGTGACGGGAAGGATGGGGATGAACCAGCATCTCATACGGTCCATTCTGGCAATCATGAAAGAGGGGGGCGTGCGCGTGGGAGACCGGGAGCGGATCATGCCAGACCCGATTCTCGTCGGGAGGAATGCCGCGAAGCTGGAGGCCCTCGCAGCGCGGACGGGAATAGGACGATGGACAACCGACCTGGACCGGGCCCTGGGCGAGACACGCAATGCGGTCTACTTCGATGCGCAGCTCACGAACTTGCGCGTGCCCAGCATCATGCAGGCCATCAAAGCCGGAAAGCACATCTACTGCGAGAAACCGACGGCCCTCACCACCGACCAGGCCTACGAGCTCTACATGCTCGCCGAGGAAAAGGGAGTCAAGCACGGGGTTGTGCAGGACAAGCTCTGGCTCCCCGGTTTGATCAAACTCAAGATGCTGATTGATTCCGGGTTCTTCGGGACGATCTACTCGCTGCGGGGCGAGTTCGGCTACTGGGTCTTTGAAGGAAGCCCCGTTCCGGCCCAGCGTCCCTCCTGGAACTACCGGAAGCAGGACGGCGGAGGGATCATCTTCGACATGTTCTGCCACTGGAGGTACGTCCTGGACAACATCTTTGGGAACGTGAAGTCGGTCTCCTGTCTGGGCGCCACGCACATCCCCACACGCTGGGACGAGGAGGGAGAGCCCTACACCTGCACGGCTGACGATGCCGCCTACGGGACGTTTGCCCTGGAGAACGGCATCATCGCCCAGTTCAATTCCTCGTGGGTGGTCCGCGTCCGGCGGGATGACCTCCTGACCATCCAGGTGGACGGGTCCAGAGGATCAGCCGTCGCGGGTCTGCGCAACTGCTGGATGCAGCCCTACAACTCCACACCCCGGCCCGTCTGGAATCCGGATGTGGAGAGCCCTCTGAACTTCTTTGACCAGTGGCTCCCCGTCCCTGCCCAGCAGGAGTACGACAACGCGTTCAAGGTAGAGTGGGAACTCTTCCTCAGGCACATCGTGAAAGACGAGCCGTTCCGGTGGGATCTCCTGGAAGGAGCAAAGGGAGTCCAGCTCGCCGAGAAGGGGATCGAATCCTGGGAGAAGAGGTCTTGGGTGGATATCCCCGAACTGAAGGTCATCTCCGGTAAGAAGTGAACAACCGCTTCACACAGATCGAAGAGCAGTATCGGACGGCCCTCCTGGAGGATGTCATCCCGTTCTGGCAGAATCATTCTCTGGATGAGGACGCCGGCGGTTACTTCAGCTGCCTGGACCGGAAGGGGCGAGTCTACGATACCGACAAATTCGTCTGGCTCCAGGCGCGTCAGGCCTGGATGTTTGCCGCTCTCTACAATAGAGTGGAGAAGAGGAAACGCTGGCTGGAGATCTCTCGCCACGGAATCGACTTCCTCCGACCGAACGGAATGGACAGCGAGGGGAACTGGTACTTCGCGCTGACGCGGGAAGGCGATCCCCTCGTCCAGGCAACCAACATTTTTTCCGACTGCTTTGCCGCAATGGCCTTCAGCCAGTACGCCCTTGCCACAGAGGATCCCGGAGCGAGAGAGATCGCCGAGCGGACATTCAGGAACATCCTGAGGCGCAGGCAGAACCCCAAGGGAACGTACAACAAGGCCATCCCCTGGTCGCGCCCCATGAAGGGCTTCGCCCTTCCGATGATTCTGCTGAATCTCTCGTTCGAGCTGGAGTGGCTCCTGGAGCCCGCGCTGTTCCAGGAGACTGTGGACGAGAGCATCCGGGAGATCACCTCTCACTTCCTGGACCGGGAGCGGGGTCTCATTCACGAGTTTGTCTCACCCGACGGGTCCCGCATAGACTGCTTCGAAGGCCGGCTGATCAACCCTGGACACGGCCTGGAGGGGATGTGGTTCCTGATGGATGTCGCCCACAGAAGAGGGGACACCGAGCTCACGGAGCTGGCGGTGGAGACGATCCTCTCCATACTCCAGTTTGGCTGGGACAGGGAGCATGAAGGGATATTCGCGTTCCTGGATGCCGAGGGCAAACCCCCCGTGCAGCTCGAATGGGACCAGAAGCTCTGGTGGGTCCATCTGGAGACCCTCGTGGCGCTCGCGATGGGGTACCTCCTGACAGGAAAGAGCGAGTGCTGGAAGTGGTACGAGAGGGTGCATGACTACACCTGGAGCCGTTTCCCCGACCCCGACCATGGGGAGTGGTTTGGCTACCTGAACCGTCGGGGAGAAGTGCTCCTCCCTCTGAAGGGGGGAAAATGGAAAGGATGTTTCCATGTTCCCCGCGCTCTGCTTCTCTGTTCATCGCTCTTCAGGGAGTTGGCTGAAAAACATGGCTGAGCAGACAAGACACATACTGGCTTCGTCAACCTACAAGCAGATACGCGATGCCACATTCGATCTGGCTCTCCTCCCCTGGGCCGCCACGGAGGCTCACAACTACCATCTCCCCTACGGGACGGATATCATAGAGACCGACCGGATAGCGGCCGAGGCTGGCCGCCTCGCCTGCGATAAGGGAGCAAGGGTGATCGTCCTTCCCACCGTTCCGTTCGGTGTCAACACCGGCCAGCTGGACATTCCGCTCACGATCAACATGAACCCCGGGACGCAGATGTCGGTGCTGGAGGACGTGGCAACGTCGCTCGAGCGACAGGGGATCCGGAAGCTGGTCCTCTTGAACGGGCACGGAGGGAACGATTTCAGGCAGATGATACGAGAGCTGAAGCTCCGCCACAGCCTCTTCATCTGTACGGCAAACTGGTACACCTGCGTGGACGCGAAGCTCTTCTTCGCCGAGCCCGGAGACCATGCCGGAGAGATGGAGACGAGCCTGATGCTGTATCTCGCCCCCGAGCTGGTTCTCCCCCTCTCCGAAGCGGGAAGCGGCCGGGAGCGGAAGATGAAGATTGGAGCCTTTCAGGAAGGATGGGCCTGGACGCCCCGGGAGTGGCTAAAGGTAACGAGCGATACCGGCACCGGGGATCCCAGGGCCGCCACTGCGGAGAAAGGAAAGAGCTACTTCGAGGCGGTCACTGCAAAGATAGCTGGTTTTCTCATGGAGGTTGCCTCTGCCGACACAGAGGATCTCTACGAGTAGGCTTCCCGTTCATTTCCCTTCAGACTCACTATCGAGGTTTCTCAGCATGCAGAGATGCCCTGCTCTCCTTCGCCTCTTCTTCCTCACGGTCGTCTCCCTCTCTGTGTGGGGAAGTGGATTTTCGCAGGATCGTACCGTCGATTTCCGGTACGCGCCGTTCGGGGGATTTGCCGCCATCTGCTTTCCGGATGACTGGCTGAAGAGTGTCGTCACAGACGACGGAAGCCTGGGGTACGATTTCGGACCCGGTCCCTACGCCCGTCCCTTGACCAGAATCAGCATCGGCCCGAAGGATGACACCGCCACTGTGGTGCGTCAGCACTTCCAGGATCCCAGAATTCCGGTCGCCGTCACCGAGTACCGAACCGGCAGCGGGAGAATGATGCAGCAGGCGTTTGCCATAGTCCCGGACCGCCGTCAGGAACATCAGGTCCGGGGCGGAAGGGTGACCCGTCTCGGAGGTTTTACCGGAACGGTGGCATGGGCTTCCCCTCCCGAAGGGTATGATCTCGGCTTTCGGAACGTGGCCTGGGGTGTGAACAGAGCGGTCAGGTACCGGGTTGCCGTCACACCCGGCTCCCGGAAACAGGTGGCGCTCGGTCTCTGTGAGCCCTACAAACCCCGGGCGGGGATGAGGATCATGGACCTCCGTGTCGAGGGGGCCGATCTCCAGACGATGGATCCACGCGATGGAACAGAGATCAATCAACCGCTCGTCTACCTCTTTGACGCAAGAGACGTCAACGGAGACGGTCTAATGGAGATCGAAGTGCATGCCTCAGAGAGGAGCCCCGACCCGAACGTCTATCTGAACGTCATGTGGGTCTTTGAAGATGGAACCGCTCTCTCGGCCGACGCGATTGCGCGGGGCACCCTCTCGGGGAAGGCGGAGCTCTACTATGACTGCGGCCCGGAGATGGAGATGCTGGCGGACGATGCCCGTCTGGATGCCATGCTCGCGACATTCGAGACCGAAAACGTGACGCCGGTCGTTCGGGTTCTCACCAGGCGGGACCTGGAATTCAAACCCGGGTGGGGTTTGACCTGGGAAGGGCGGCCCTACCTCCAGACACGTCCCGCACCTGTTGAGGTGCGTTACGAAGATGGCAAGACGCTCCTGGAGCTCCCTGCGGGAACTCAAAAGGTAGAGGTGATTGTAGCGCACGGCAGGTCCATCGCAGGATCAGTCGTCGAGGCAATTGAAAACCTGGAGGAGGAGATTGACCGCTCCCGATGGTTCTGGATTCATGCTTCGGGGGTGCCGCGAACCACCATCACCGTGCCGGACAGCGGACTCCAGTACCTTCTGGAAGCCAACATCAGGAATCTTTACCAGGTCCACGAGTACGTGGACGGAGTCCCGCAGTTCCAGCCGGGTCCGAGTGTCTACAGGGGGCTCTGGGTGCACGATGCCCTCAGGCACCTGGATGCGGCGCTCGTGCTGGGTGACACGGCCATGGCGCGTCTGAACGTAGAAACAGTCCTGGGGTTCCAGCAAGCGGACGGGCGGGTCCGCGTGATGGCACCCTACACCATGTACAGGGAGACCCCCCTGGCCGTCTACCAGGCCTGTCTCTTCGCCCGGTCCACGAACAACCGGGCCTGGCTCCGGACCCAGTGGCCCAGGATCCGACGCGGAATCGAATGGATCCGCGACCAGAGGATTCAAACGCTCTCAGATCCTGACTCCCCCAATGCGGGCCTCCTCCCCGCCGGCTTCTCGGACGGAGGTCTGTCCGGCGTTCAACCGGAATACGGGAGCGTCTACTGGGCAATGATCTCGCTGCGCGAAGCGGCCCGGGCAGCCAGATGGCTCGGCAAGACGGAGGATGCTGCCAGCTGGGAGACCCTCTTCGAGGTGTTCAACACGAGCTTCCGAAAGGCCGCCGCGCGCGATGTGAGACGGGACGCCTACGGTAACCTCTTCCTTCCCGTAATGGTAGCCGACACATCCAAATCCAGGCCGCCGCAGCAGGCCCAGTGGGCAATCTGTCAGGCGGTCTACATGGGTCGGTGGTTCGATCGGGACGATTCCCTCGTCATCGGCACGCTGGCCATGCTGGAATCTGAAAAGTCACAGGGACTTCCCCTTAACACGGGTTGGCTGAGTGCTGGAGTCTGGGGGTTCTTTGTCGGATCTCCCGGCCCCGCACACCTCTGGCAGGAGAACTACAGCGAAGCGCAGGATCTCCTCTACGCCTACGCAAACCATGCCTCGGAGCTGGGCACCTGGGTGGAGGAACAGCTCCCCCGCAACATCGGTACAAAGACCACCGGAGACGGATCCAACGCCTCGGCAAGTGCGATCTACATTCTCTACCTTCGACGGTTCATCGCCATGGAGAGAGACAGCACGATCGATATCCTGGCCGGTGTGCCTGAGGAGTGGTACCGCCCGGGGAGCAGGATAGCGCTGGAGGGGGTTCTCACCGAGTTTGGACCGACGACGCTGGATCTGGCGATATCTCCTGACGGAGCGACGGGGTCGGTTTCGCTCGGACCGATCTCAGGGAGCGGCCGGACGGGCGGTGGTCCGGTTCTGTACTTACGCGGTCTCACGGCACAAGGCTACACCCGGGAAGACGGCCAGCCGCTTCCAGAAATCATCCGCGGGGCGTGGGGAGAGGCAGTGGAGCTCAGATTCAAGAGGTAGGGAGATCATGCTTTCACGCAGAGGTTTCCTCTCCTGCAGTGCTGCCATCGGATGCGGCATGCTGTTACCACTACGGAGATACGCCATGAGCGCTGAACCGGTGACCGTCACCATCGATACGGCGAACGAAATCGGAACAATTCAGCCGGAGCTCCACAGCCATTTCCTGGAGCACCTGGGGGCGGCCACATACGGAGGGCTCTGGGTGGGCAAAAACTCCTCCATACCGAACATCAACGGGCACAGGAAGAAGGCAGTCGAGTATCTGAAGGAGCTGGAGATCCCGGTTCTCCGGTGGCCGGGGGGATGCTTCGCCGATGACTACCACTGGCGTGACGGAATCGGTCCGCCTGAGCAGCGTCCGTGGCGCGTCAATCTCTGGTGGGGGATGAAGCCGGAGGACAACAGCTACGGAACCCACGAGTTCATGGAACTCTGCCGCCTGATCGGGGCGGAGCCCTACCTGGCCGGCAATCTAGGGAGCGGCTCTCCGGAGGAGCTCCGAAACTGGATGGAGTACTGCAACTACCCCTCCGGGAGCAGTCTGTCCGAGGAGCGCAAAGCAAACGGCGCCGGGGAACCATTCCGGGTCCGCTACTGGGGGATCGGGAACGAGAGCTGGGCGTGCGGCGGTCACATGACCCCTGCAGAGTACTGCCAGCTCTACTTCCGGTTCGTCACCTACCTCAGGGCATTCGGGGGAACCGACCCCTACTTCATTGCCGTCGGCCCCAGCAGCAACGACCTGAACTGGACAAAAGGCTTCTTCGACGCATTCCACAAAGATCGAACGTGGCCGGTCCGGCTTCACGCCTTTGCGATGCACTTCTACAGCTGGGGGAAGAGCACAGACCGGGAGTACACGAGGGAGACTATGGAAGAGCAGCTCTCCTCGTTTGCAGAGCTCGAGAAGGCCATAGGAGAGCAGTGGAACCTCATCGGGAGCTACCCGGAAGACAAGCGTGTCGGCAGGATCAAACTGGCCGTGGACGAATGGGGAACCTGGGACAAGAGTGACAAGGAGACCGAGGAGACACACGGCTTGTACTGGCAGCAGAACACGATGAAGGACGGCATTGCTGCCGGTCTGGGTCTGAATGTCTTCCACCGACAGGCTGAAAAACTGGCCATGTGCAACATTGCCCAGATTGCGAACGTTCTGCAGAGTCCCCTGCTTACCTACGAGGAGCATTGCATACGGACGCCGACATTCCACGTCTTCAGAATGGTCAAAGGCCACCGTGGAAAGACGGCTCTTCCGGTCCACCATCCTGAAGGGTCCGGCCTGGGCCTTTCTGTCTCGGCATCCAGAGGTGAGAAGGAACTCATACTGACACTGGTCAACCCGAAGCCAGAGACCGGCCTGCGCATACGGTGCGTCGCGGCCCGCGGAGAGATTCAGTCCCCCGCGGCTGAGATCCTGCATCACCCTGATTTCAACATGGCCAATACGTTTGAAGAGCCCGAACAGATCATACCGAAGCACCACGACGTGCAGCCGGACGGGTCGGGTCTCCGTCTGGAGTTGCCGCCGCTTTCGGTCGTCAGCGTGCGCGCCCGATTCAGCGACTAGTCACGGCACCTTTTTCAAATGAAGGAGAGGTTCAATGGCACGAGGCCGAAGACTGATTGTCACGCTTCTTGCATCAGCGATTCTGGCAGGTGTGGCGCAGGGGCAGGATGAGCACCCCATCGACAGGGAGAAGCTCGCCCGGGACGTGAAGGCGGAGTTCCTCCATGCCTGGAACGCCTACAAGACGTACGCCTGGGGACACGACATCCTGAAGCCGCTCAGCAAGAGCCACCAGGACTGGTACGACGTCCCCCTTTACCTCACTCCGATAGATGCGCTGGATACGATGATCCTCATGGGACTCGAGGAGGAGGCCGACAGCGTCCGGGAGTTTCTTGTAGAAAACCTCTCGTTTGACCAGGACATCTACGTACAAACCTTCGAGATGACCATCCGCATCCTGGGGGGACTCCTCTCCTCCTATCAGCTAACCGAAGATCCCCGGCTCCTGGAGCTGGCGAGAGATCTGGGTGACAGGCTCCTCCCCGCGTTTCAGACTCCCACGGGAATGCCCTACGTCTACGTGAATCTCAAGACCGGCGCGGTACGGGATTCCACAAGCAACCCTGCGGAGATAGGGACGCTGCTCCTGGAATTCGGCACACTCACCAGACTGACCGGCGATGCCAAATACTACAACTACGCAAAGTACGCGCTTCTGCAGCTCTACAACGCACGCTCGAGCCTCGATCTGGTAGGCCAGTCCATCGACATCACGACAGGCAGATGGATCGACTCCACGAGCCACATCAGCGCCGGTATCGACTCCTACTATGAGTACCTGGTCAAGTGCGCAATCCTCTTCAACGACAAGGACTGTCAGACGATGTTCAACACGAGCCTCGTCGCACTCAAGTTCTGGGTCATGGACAGGAGGGAGACGGGAGTCTGGTACGGTCACGTGAACATGCATACCGGAGACAGGGTCCGGACCTGGTTCGGGGCGCTGGACGTCTTCTTCCCGGCACTGCTCTCGCTGATCGGCGACACGGCACACGCCGCTGAACTGTTCCGGTCAAGCATGATCATGTGGAACAAGCACGGGATCGAGCCGGCCCAGTTCGACTACGAGCTGATGGAGGTTGCCAGTCCCCGCTACTACCTGAACCCGGAGATCATGGAGTCTGCCTACTACCTCTACAAAACGACGGGGGACGAACAGTACCTCCGCACAGGCAAGGCCTTGTTCGACAGCCTCAAGACCTACTGCCGAGTCGAAGCGGGATACGCGGAGCTTGCCAGCGTGATCACGAAGGAGAAATACGACCGGATGGAGAGCTACTTCCTGGCCGAAACGTTGAAGTACCTCTACCTCCTCTTTGCCCCTGATGAGACGCTGGACTTCACCAGGGTCGTCTTCAACACCGAGGCTCATCCTCTACGGGGAGCCCGGTAGCAGCTTCAGAACGAGAAACCCTATCCTCAACAACAGCGTGCGAACGTGACAAGAATGAAATCCCCTCTGACCGGCACCCTCGCCCTCCTGCTCCTCCCTCTCATCGTGGTCCCGGGCTGCAGGCCCGAGATGGAAGGAGAGATCAACCGCCAGCAGCTCGCAAGCGAGGTGAAGGCGGAGTTCCTCCATGCCTGGAACGCCTACAAGACCTACGCCTGGGGACATGACCGCCTGAGCCCCATGAGCCGTACCTACCACGACTGGTACGGGGATCCCCTACACCTGACGATGATAGAGGCGTTTGACACGATGATACTGATGGGACTGAAAGAGGAGGCTGACAGCGTGCACCGGTATCTGGTGGAGAACCTCTCGTTTGACAAAGACCTCTACGTCAAGAATTTCGAGATCACTATCAGGGTCCTGGGCGGCCTCCTCTCCGGCTACCAGATGACCGGAGACAGACGGCTCCTGGATCTGGCCGAGGATCTCTGCAAGAGGCTCCTTCCCGCTTTTCAATCCCCCACGGGTCTCCCCTATGTCTATGTGAACCTCAGAACGGGGGCCGTGCGCGGGGCGATAAGCAACCCGGGAGAGATCGGGACGCTCCTGATCGAATACGGCACCTTGTCCAAACTGACCGGCAATCCCCTCTACTACAACACCGCCAAAGAGGCGCTCATCGCGGTCTACGAGAAACGTTCCCCCCTGGGACTCGTGGGGCAGGCACTCGATGTGGAGAGCGGGGAATGGACAAACCCCGACAGCCATCTGAGCGCCTGTATTGATTCCTACTACGAGTACCTCTACAAGTGTTCAATCCTCTTTGACGACGCGGAGTGCAAGGAGATGTGGGAGACGAGCGTCGCCGCCGTTCACCGCTACCTTGCCGATACCACCGAGACCGGCCTCTGGTACGGCCACGCGGACATGAACACAGGGAAGCGGACGAAGCAGTGGTTCGGGGCACTGGATGCCTTCTTCCCGGCCGTCTTGGCCGCGAGCGGGCAGCTGGACCCCGCCGCCAGACTCCAGGCATCCTGCATGGTCATGTGGAACCAGCACGGTATTGAACCCGAGCAGTTTGATTACGGGCAGATGGAGGCCGCCGGGGCCCGTTTCTTTCTCAACCCGGAGATCATGGAGTCCGCCTACTTCCTCTACAAGATCACCGGTGAGGAGCAGTACCTCCGGATGGGGAAGACGATGTTTGACAGCCTCAGAACATACTGCAAGTATGATGTCGGATACACGGAGCTGGTTGACGTGAGAACGAAGGAGCGGTTCGACAGGATGGACGGCTACTTCCTTGCCGAGACCTTGAAGTACCTCTATCTCCTCTTTGCTCCGCCGGAGACGCTGGAATTTTCGGCGGTTGTCTTCAACACCGAAGCACATCCCATCAGGAGGACCTGGTAACATGACCGGTTCTCAACAAACGCACTCCAGGACTCCGCCCTCTCCTTCGGCGATCACCCCCGGGGAGGAGGCTGACCACCTGCTCAAGCTCTTCGGAGGAGAACTTTCCAGAGGTATTGAATTCCTCCGGCACCACTTCGATGTCATACAGGCCCGTTCCCATCTGCTCCTCACGCTGGGCACACTCGCGCTGACCATCACAGGGTTCTCGGGCCCGAAGATTGCCCAAACCAATCTCTTTGCCCGCTACAGCATGGCCTTCGGGATCGTCTTTGTCCTCAGCGCGCTTGTCATACTCCTTCTGGGGAGCCTGCGGATCCGCTGGACCACGCAGATCATCGGGGGCGATGCCCGCGAGACACTCTCCCGCATCATCAGCTACCGTAACCAGAAGACACGCCTCTATTTTCTGGAGCTCACGCTCCTGGTTATCGGCCTCACGAGCTACGTGGCCAGTGTCGTCACGTATCTCATGGAGGGCCCGTGAACGCCGGGTGCAACCGACATTCTTCACTTCTCAAAGAGAGGTCCTCACATGCGAAGCTCCATGCCAATCCTTCTTGTTCCTCTCGCACTCCTCCTGCTCGCCTGCGGCAAGGAGGATGAGACGGCCATTCCAAAAGAGAACACGATTGCCGTCATACCGAAAGGGACAACACACGAGTTCTGGAAGTCGATACATGCCGGAGCCGTGAAGGCCTCCCGTGAGCTGGATGTGGAGATTATCTGGAAAGGCCCGCTCAAAGAGGATGACAGGGAGGCGCAGATCTCCGTCATGGAGAACCTCATCAGTCGCGGTGTTTCGGGCATCGTTCTAGCACCCCTGGACGACATCGCTCTTCGCGCTCCCGTGGCAAACGCGACACGTCTCGGCATCCCTGTGGTCATCATTGACTCGGACCTGAAGAGCGACGACTACGTCAGCTTTGTGGCCACGGACAACTACAAAGGGGGGAGGCTCGGTGCGCAGAAGCTCGTGGAGCTCCTGGAAGGAGATGGGCGCGTCGTCATGCTCCGGTGCCTGGAGGGATCGGCAAGCACCACAAACCGGGAACAGGGTTTTCTGGACGAGATTGCCGAAGCAACGGGGATTGTGGTTGTCAGCTCCAACCAGTACGGGGGCCCGACGACCGAAACGGCATACCGAGCCAGCGAAAACCTCCTGGCGCCCCTCAAGGGCCCTGACGGCACGCTGACCATCGACGGGATATTCTGCGTCAATGAGTCGACGACCTTCGGGATGCTCCGGGCACTGCAGGACGGAGGTCTGGCCGGAAAGGTCCGCTTTGTCGGTTTCGACAGCTCCTCCAAGCTGGTGGAAGCCCTCAGGAAGGGGGAACTGGATGGTCTCGTGCTTCAGAATCCCTTTGAGATGGGGTACCGGGGAGTCCACACCGTCGTCGCCCACCTGAGAGGGGAGCAAGTCGAGAGGCGGATCGATACGGGTGTCACCCTGGCAACTCCCCAGAACATGGAGGAGCCCCAGATGGCCGAGCGTCTCACGCCGGATCTCTCCAGATGGCTGGAGGAATGACCCCCCCAGAGAAGCCCCGCCTCAGGATGCGCGGCATTCGCAAGAGGTTTGGCGGCACAGTCGCGCTGGACGGGGTCGACTTCGCCGTCCAGGCCGGGGAGGTGCATGCTCTGGTCGGAGAGAACGGAGCGGGTAAAAGCACTCTCATGAAAGTCCTCTCGGGTGCAGTCAGGCCGGAGGAAGGGACCATGGAGCTGGACGGTGCTCCCTTCCGCCCCAGGGACGCCCATGCCGCGCGGACTGCCGGCGTGGCAATGATCTACCAGGAGCTCTCCCTCGCTCCCCACCTCTCGGTGGAGGCGAACGTTCTGCTCGGCATGGAACCCTCGTCCTTCGGCCTTGTCCGCCGGGAGGAAGCCAGACGGAGGACGACCGAAGCCCTGGAGCAGCTGGGCCGCCCCAACATCGATCCCGAACAGCGGGTTGGATCCCTTTCGATCGCCGAACGACAGATCGTGGAAATCGCGCGGTCGCTCGCCGTCGGATGCCGTGTGCTGGTCCTGGACGAACCGACCAGCACACTCTCCACCCAGGACATCCAGACGCTCTTCGAGCTCATCGGGCGCCTCAAGCGCCAGGATCATGCGATCGTCTACATCTCACACTTCATCGAAGAGGTGAAGGAGATTGCAGACAACTTCACCGTCTTGCGGGACGGGCGCTCGGTCGGAGCGGGGAGCGGTGCGGATCATTCGGTGGAGGAGATAGTGGGCATGATGATCGGCAAGACCGTGGAACAACTCTATCCCCGGTCTGACCGGAGACCGGGCGAGGTTCTCCTTGAGGTCGAGAACCTTTCCTCTCCCCCCAAACCGCTCTCGGCCTCGCTCACGCTCCGACGGGGCGAGATCCTGGGGATAGCGGGTCTGGTAGGCGCCGGAAGAACGGAGTTCCTTCGAGCCCTCTTCGGGCTTGCCCCGGTCAGATCCGGCACGATCAGGCTGGGCCTCTACACCGGTCCCGCCTCTCCCGTGGCCCGGTGGAACCAGGGAGCCGGTCTTCTGAGCGAGGACCGGGGAAACGAGGGCCTTGCCGCGGGTTTGAGCATCGCAGACAACATCACGATGAACCTGAAGAGAGAGGCACGGTTCTGTGGTCTCCTCTCCCCGGGGCGCACCGAGAGAGAGGCGTGGAAGTGGATCCAGCGCCTGGGTATCAGAGCAAGAGACCCCAGGCAGCGAGTCAGGGAGCTCTCCGGAGGGAACCAGCAGAAGGTTGCGGTGGCCCGACTCCTCCACCAGGATGTGGATGTTCTCCTTCTGGACGAACCGACCCGCGGGATCGACGTGGCAAGCAAATCGCAGATCTATGAACTGATAAACAGGCTTGCCACCGGAGACAGAGCAGGCGGCATCCAGCCCAGGGCGATCCTCATGGTAAGCAGCTATCTCCCCGAGCTCCTGGGCGTCTGCGACAGAATCGCTGTCATGTGCCGGGGCCGGCTCGGTCCTTCCCGGGCCGTCACGGAGTGGGATGAACACAGACTCATGCTGGAGTCAACCGGAGGGGACGCTGCAGCATGACCGGTCGCACGATGAGAGAACCGCATCAGCAAAGATCACGCACCGCCGCAACCTGGCTCAACCGCCTGGGCCCGCTCCTCGGTCTTCTTCTCGTCTTCGCGCTCTTTGCCCTGATCGGGCCCGCGAGCTTCTCCTCCGCACACAACCTTGAGACCATCGCCCGACAAACCACCATTGTTGCAATCGCCGCGCTGGGCATGACGCTTGTCATCATCTCGGGCGGTATTGATCTCTCGGTCGGATCGATCATTGCACTTGTGACGGTCGTGATTGCCGCACTCCAGCAGGCCGGCCTGGACCCGGCAACCGCGGCCCTGGGAGGGATCGCCACGGGGGCGCTCTGCGGGTTTGCCAACGGATTCCTGATCACCCGTCTCCGTGTTGTACCGTTCATTGTGACGCTGGGGACGCTTCTCCTCGTCCGGGGCGTGGCAAAAGGGCTGGCGCACGAGCAGAAGATCGACGCCCCGTTGACCTGGCTCGCGGATCTTCTGGCCGCGCTCCGTCCGGGCCAATCCTGGCAGCTCTTCCCGACCGGCGTTTGGATTCTCATCGTCCTTGCCCTCCTGGTGGCGGGGATGCTGCGATACACAAAGCTGGGGCGTCACATATTCGCGGTCGGATCCAACGAACAGACAGCCCGGTTGTGCGGAGTGCCGGTAGAACGGGTCAAGGTTCTAGTCTACACCCTAAGTGCCGGACTTGCAGGCGTAGCCGGGATCATGCAGTTCTCCAGACTGACGGTCGGAGACCCGACGGTCGCGGTTGGGGTGGAACTGGATGTGATCGCAGCCGTCGTCATCGGCGGGGGAAGCCTCTCGGGCGGCGAGGGGTCCATCCTGGGGAGCATCGTCGGCGCAATCATCATGACGGTCATCCGATCCGGATGCTCGCAGATGGGACTCCCCAACTGGGTCCAGGAGATCGTGACGGGAGCGATTATCGTGCTTGCTGTTGCTCTGGACCGCCTCAGGCATAGAAAGCAAGAAGGCGTGTGAGGGAAGCTCCCCTTTCAGAAACCCCCGGGAGTCGCCGGGAGAGTTCTGCCCGGCCAGAACCAGAGCGGAGCGTTCAGCAGGGTTCGGAAGAAAGCCTGCTTGTGCGTGACGCCTCCGGCAATGAGACGGGCAAAGGTGTCATTCACCCCTCTGTTGCGGACAAGACGGTAGAAGCAGAACTTCTGGAACGAAAAGATGGCACGCGCGCTGAGGCGTGAGTAGTGAAGCTCTGAAGCCATCTCCCGTTCGATCGTCTCGGAGTAGAGCCTGGAACGGATATTCCCGAACGAGGCGATCATGGCCCGGGAAGCAGCAAGAGCGCTCCTGAGCGAGAAGTAGATCCCCTCGCCGTACAACGACTCGGCGAACCCCGCCGCATCTCCGACCAGCCAGACGTTTTCTTTCTGATACACCTTCTCCACATTGCGGAGAGGGATCGCATGCCCCGCCTCCTTGATGACCCTGGCCCCCTCCAGGCACCGATACCCGCTTATGAACCGATACAGTTCTTCACTGATGGTACCGTTTCGAAAGACCGAAAAGACACCTACGTTCAGATGATCTCGCTTCGGGAAGATCCACCCGTATCCGCCCTTCATGCCTCCGAAATCAAACAAGACCCGTCCGGCAAATCTTTCTCTGACATCGGGCGAAACATCCACCAGCGCCTCGAATGCCGGAGCATACGTGACGAGCTTCTTTCCGAAGAGCGTGTTGCGCACACGACTGTAAACCCCATCGGCCCCGATGAGGTACCTGGAGCGGATGGTAGATCGTGAGGTGCGGACCTCCAGAACATCTCCCCGCCGGTCCGCACGGTCAAATGCACAGCTGTCGTGGAAGACCACTCCGCGTTCTCTTGCCCGGTCCAAAAGAAACGCGTCAAACTCCGAGCGGAGAACCGTGACCCCTCCCGGCTCTCCCAGATCCTTGACGACGGTATCCCGATTCTGAAAGGTCAGAAACGCTCCGGTGATGGACCTCTGCACGACGGGCGAAATGTCAAACTCGATGATACCCATCGTCTTCTTCGAGACGCCGCCACCACACGCCTTCTCGCGTGGAAAACGGTCCTTCTCCAGGAGGGCTACGCTAAGACCTTCCTTTGCCAGGAGGTACGCCAGGTAGGACCCCGAAGGACCCGCCCCGACAATAGTGACATCGTGAAGCATGGGCACCACACCCTGCCGGAATGAGCTTACTCCCGATTCCACAGCATCAGTGTCTTGACAATCTCTCCTCTCTCGATTGCCCGGATCGCATCGACGTACGTTGCGACATCCGGTGGGATCCGGGAGCTGATGAGCGGGGACGGATCGATGAGGCCTCGATTGTAGAGGGAGGCAACTGCCCGGAGATCATCTGCCCGGGGGAGTCCGGGGTTGTAGAGTGTTGTCTCCGAACGGAACCAGGCGGTCTGATCCACGGTGATCGGATCCGAGACGTAGCTGACATTGATAAGCACCCCTGGAGAGAGAGCCTGCGCGATCGCCTGTCCGCCTCGGGCGCCGGTGCATTCCACCACAATGTCAAACCGTCCATATCTCCCCACGAAATCGCCGGGATCCTCATCAGGAGACAGAAGCAGACGACGGTCCGCCCCCAGGCTTTCCGCAATCTGAAGCTTCATGTTGCTCAGGTCGAATGCAACGACCTCCCTCACCGGCCAGAGCCGTATACACTGGAGGCTACACAGTCCGATCGCCCCCATCCCGAGGATGGCGATACGGGCGTTCTCATAGCGCCCCCCCTCCCACCCTCGCTTGATGCAGTGATAGGCGCTTGCGAACATCTCCAGTATGCTTGCCTCTGCCGGGTCCCGGTCCCCGGGGATGATTCCCGCAATCTGAGACGCCTCCCGGAGGACCCTTGACCGGTGGGCGGGCTCTCCACCCCAGCCGGTGAGCGCAACGATCTCTCCGGGGGAGAACTCCGAGACATCTCCCCCCACAGACTCGACAATCCCCACACCTTCATGGCCGGGTTCTCCCGGAAGCATCGGGTAGCGGGAACCGTACGCTTCACGGGAACCGCCACGGTAGCTTCTCAACTCGGAATGATTGCAGAGGGAGGTGGCCAGCGTTCGTATCAGAACCTCCCCTGGGCCCGGCGTCATGGTCTCCACCTCCACCATTCTCACCTCGCCCGGTGCAGTAAACTGGATTGCCACGTCGGATGGCATATCGAATTCTCCCCGGATTATATCCGCCTTAAGGTAAGAAACGGCAATTGCCCCGGCAAGACCGGCCTACCGTTTCTACTCAAGATTTGATATATTTCGTTCGGATCTGAATAACTATCCAACGGGACGTCATGGGTCATTCATCTCTCTTCGCCTGCCAGTCATCTCTGGCACTCACGCTCCTCCTGTTCAGTCCAGGTGTCGTTGCCCAGGAGACCTGCTATTCCACGTCCCGGTTCCATTACGAGCCCGAACACGAGCCGGCCGAGCACCCGGTGGATATGGAACATATGCGCCTGGAGGTCTCCTTCCTTCCCGATCAGGGGATCGTCAAGGGGCATGTCACGCACATCTTCACGCCGCTCAGGGAGCGCGTTGATACGATCTTCTTCCACGGGCCGGGAATTCGGGTCAGCGAAGCCACCCTGAACGGAGAGCCGGTAGAGTTCCGGAGCTCACCCGAGGGAATCACCGTGAAATGCATCCCTCCACTCCGTTGGGACAGGCGGGACAGCATAGCGTTCGTCTATGAAGCGACGCCCCAAAAAGGGATCTACTTCGTCGGCTGGAACGATTCCACGCGTCGGAGCAGGAGGCAGATCTGGACACAGGGACAAGGAATCAACAACAGGCACTGGGTTCCCTGCTACGACCTCCAGAACGACAAGCTGACCACGGAGACCATCATCACGTTCGACGGAACATACCAGGTCCTCTCCAACGGAAGGAAGCTCTCGGAGCGCGACAACGGCGACGGGACAAAGACCTGGCACTACCGGTTGCAGCATCCGCACACGACCTACCTCGTGATGATCGGTATCGGGATCTACGCACAGGACGATCAACAGACAAGGGCGGGAGTCCCCGTCCACAACTGGTACTACCCGGAGTATCCCGAGAGGGTGGAGCCGACATTCCGGTACACTGTCGAGGCTCTGGATTTTCTGGCGGAGCAGAGTGGTGTTCCCTACCCCTGGGAATCCTACTCGCAGATACCGGTGCAGGATTTCCTGCACGGCGGGATGGAGAACACGACCGCTACGGTCTTCACCGATGCCTATCTCATCGACGAGAGGTCCTACCTGGACAGGAACTACCTCATCACCAATGTGCACGAAGCGGCGCATCAGTGGTTCGGAGACTGCGTCACGGCACGAAGCGGGCCGCACATCTGGCTCCAGGAGGGGTTCGCGACATTCTACACCAAGCTCTTCCTGCGGACCGCACTGGGAGAGGACGAGTTTGAGTGGCGGCGACGGGAGGAGCAGACCGACGCACTGAAGGCGTCCCTGACTGATCGGTTACCCATTGTCCACACAGCGGCCGGCCGGTCGCGCATCTATGACAAAGCCTCCTCTGTTCTGGAGATGATGACCTACACGTTCGGGGAGGAAGCCTTCCGGAGAGTGATACAGCACTACCTCCGGAAACATGCCTACGGAAATGTCGAGACCAACGACCTCTACCAGGCATACCAGGATGTGCTGGGGGTGAGCCCCTGGAAATTCTTCGAGCAGTGGCTCTACCGGGGCGGCGAGCCGCACTACCATCTGGAGTATGAGGACCTGACCGACACCAGGACCGGCGGCAGGCAGACCCTCCTCACCGTGCGGCAGGTGCACCCGAGAGACGATCTCGTCGGGCTCTTCTCCATGCCGGTCGTGATCGAGGTCCACTACAAGGACGGTACATCGGATTCCCGTCGCGTCTGGATCGAACGGGAGACCGAAACGGTCGCTATCCCGAACAGCAGGAAGCGGGAGATTGCGTTTGTCCTGTTTGATCCCGGAAGCCGGATTCTGAAGCAGCTCACCTTCGAGAGGTCATTCAGGGAGCTCCAGTCTCAGGCCCAGCACGCTCCTCGGATGATCGACAGGCACGACGCTATCCAGGCAATGCGCCCGTATGCTACCTCTTCGAAACGGGACCTCCTGATCCGGCTCTTCGCGAGGGAATCCTTCCACGCCATCAAATCGGAAATCCTCTCCCAGCTCGTGAACGATCCGGATCCGGCCTCAAGAAAGCTCATCGAGGCAGCAATAGAGGACCCGGACCCAAAGGTCCGCCTCACAGCAATCGATTCCATCAGGACGATTCCGGCTTCACTCCGCGCCCCGTTCGAGCGGCTCCTTGAGGACTCTTCCTACTACGTCGTCTCCTCCGCATTGCTCAAACTGGGCCTCCAGTTCCCCCAGAATCTGCAGACGTACCTGGAGGCGACCGAGGGAGACCGGGGTGTGGGAAATCAGCTCGCGGTTCTCAGGTTTGAGCTGATGGCCGGGCACGGTGAGCTGGCCGCACGAGATTCGCTGGTGGACCTCTCCGGTCCCTCATTTGAGGTCCTCTCGCGCGCCAATGCTCTCCAGGCACTGCAGCGTTTGAACTATCTGGACAGGACCGCGGTAGGGCACCTCCTGGATGCCGCAACCTACTGGAACAACAAGCTCCGGACGCCCGCCACGGCCGTGCTGAAGTACTTTCTGGATCAACACTCCCACAGGAAGAGCATTCAGGAGTATGCTGCTTCCCGATCCTGGCAACCGCACCAGGAGAAGGTTTTGCAGGCGCTGATCTACCAGTCCGGACCGTCAGCCCGGTGAACAGTTGTTGGGGAAAGACCATCGTGGGAAACCAGGTTATCTCCATCTGCTACTGGGGCTTTGTGCTGGGAAGCTCCATCGTCCTCTTCCCGCTGGCTGCCCTGATACGCTTCACCACGCAGCTCTTTGACAGGCGTCTCGCCCTTCTCCACCGCTTCACCTGCTTCTGGGCCGCGCTCTACACCTGGATCTACCCCCGATGGAAACTGACATTCGAGGCAAAGGAGAAGGCCGTGCGGAACAGACCGGTGATCTTCGTGGCCAACCACCAGTCTCTCGTGGATATCTTTGTTCTCTTCAGGCTCTTTGTCCACTTCAAGTGGGTGTCAAAGGCCGAGAACTTCCGCATCCCCTTTATTGGATGGAACATGAGCCTGAACAGGTACATACGCCTGGATCGGGGGTCGCTGAGAGGGAACCTCGGAATGATACGTGCTGCGGCATCGGCGATCAGAGGAGGGAGCTCCGTCATGATCTTTCCGGAGGGGACGCGATCAAAGGACGGGACGCTCCAGAAATTCCGGCCGGGGGCCTTCGAACTCGCCCTGATGACTGGAACTCCCCTCCAGCCCATCGTCATCGAAGGATCTGCCGGCGCTCTCCCCAAGCGCTCATACGTTCTGAGAGGCACACATCAGATCCGGGTCAGAGTTCTGGATCCCATCGCGCCGGAACTCTTTGCGGGATATGACGCGGCAACGCTCACCGAGAATGTCCGAGATCTTCTTGCCTCAGAGCTCAGCTCCATGAAGAGGGCAGGGCCCCGCTGAGGCACGCAGACCTCCCGTCTCCCCGCTGATGTCACTCAGGCGCGATCAAAGACTACGGTCCAAGCCACGCTCCCCGTCCTGGGGGCGGCAAGCGTGAGCCTGAGCAGCTGCTCCTCATCCCGGTCCGCCGCGTGCGAGGCACTCCGGAACCGAAAGTGCGGCGGAACATAAAGGGAGACCACCGCCGGGTTGCCCCGTATGAGGTGTGTCCCGCCGGAGAGGGTCAGGGACGCCTCGTCCCAGTTGAGGTCTTCGCATTCCACACCCCCCTGAGTGATGTGCCTGTCGGTCGAGAGAAGCTGCGGATGACCTGCAACGGGCCGCAGGGAGAGAACCCGGCACTCTTCGGGCGGAAGGAGGAGATCGAGTCGCCCTCTGAAGCGTCCGAGGTATTTCTTCTCCCAGAAGCTGTAGACAAGATACTCCGCATCGGGCGGGAGCCCGAGCGAGGTAAAGGCGATCCTCTTCTCCAGATCCTCATCGCTCCAGTTGAAGACGCCGACCACATTCCAGGTCCCTATACCCTTCCGGACGGGAAGATTCCAGAGAGAGGGAGGATCGGCATCCAGCAGATCTACCGGTCTCCCGTATCCGTACGGGGAGTCTCTGTTGACGTAGGGGGGGAGAATCTTCTTTATGATCTCCAGCCGTTCCTCCGGCAACGCGGGAAGGTTCTCGCTGATGAAGACAGCCCCGCCCGACAGCGCGATCAGGCTTGCCCACATCTGCGCCTGCTCCAGGCGAAAGGGCTCGCGCACGAGCAAAACGTCCGGATCGTTGGACCAGAGGATGCCATTGGTGTAGTACCGGGCCGAGACGGAACGGACGCCGTACTTTGTGGTCCTCTCCCAGTCCCCCACATCGTCGCCAATGCGGAATGAGGATGCGGACCCGAGCGTGAGGGGCATCATGCTGTTGCAGGCCAGCGTCCAGGCTTTCCCCCCGGCCGCAGACTGGATCTCCCCCAGCGCCTCCCTGTAGGATTCCGCCGTTGTCCTCTGCTGATCTATCGGCGAGCGATGTGCCGTGCTCTCCTCTTCTAGGTTCGGCCCGAACTCGCCGTAGACGTCATAGGAAGGGAAGTCGTACTTGAGGTACTCGTACCCCCACTCATCCAGAACCTTCTCCGCGGTTCGGCCCACCAGTTGACGCACCTCCGGGTTGGAGACATCCATCTGTCCCGCGGCGTTGAACCACTCGGGGTGGCGCTTCCTCTCCTCAGCTCCCTCGACCATCTGGAACGGCCGGATCCAGAGACCGGGCCTGAAGCCACGCGCCTTGATCTGGTCCGCGTACCATCTCATGCCGCGCTGAAACTTGGAGTTCTCGACCCACGGCCCGCCGGCAACAACGTTATGGGGAGGGGGAAGCGTCTCGACACCCAGCTGCCAGCCGGAATCGATCTGCACATACTCCAGCCCGAAGTCTCGCAGTTCTCGCCGGAGAAACTCCAGGTTCCTCATGATGTCCTGATCGGTCGACTCCCCGTATCGAAAATACCAGTCTACCCATCCCACGGGGGGGCGCGGCGGCGCAGTGACGCCATTCCGCCTGGCAACGTCGAGGGCATAGGTCTCGAGTGCATGGTGGGGCGTCCCGGTATCAAAGAGAAAACAGATATCGCTGAGCGTGAGAGTCCTCCCCGGCCCGAGAACCACGCCCCGGCTCCCGGAGCGCGTATCGGCGCGCACGACCAGGTCAGCCCAGTCTGAGGATTGCTGTCTCTTCACCGAGATGAGGAACCGCGCATTCGGCACCTGGAGGTACCCGATCGAGAGAGAGCGCATATTCTTCTGATCGAACAGGTGCAGATCCCAGGGAGACTGGATGAGCTCGGATCCGGCAAACGAGGAGACCCCGGCCTGGCCGTAGCACCGCTCCCACTCGTCCGTAAGGAAGCGGACATCCCGGGGAGATTCCCAGAATCGGATTCCTCCCCTCGTCGCGCTTGTTGCAGCTACGGGAAAGATGTCCCTGACCCGGAGAGAGGTGCGGCCCCGGTTGATGATTTCCACCGTGAGCGCAATGCCACGCTCCAGATCGCGTGAGATGATCCGGAGGTCATAGGCTCCGTGTCGGTCGGTCAGCGTGAGCGTGGAGTGGCCGGGCTCCTCGGCAAACACCTGTGTGAACCGCGGGTCGCTGCTGAGGGTGGTCCCCTCCTCCGTCCGGATGGTCACGAGCACGTTCCGCATCAACGGCTCGCGGCCGAGGAGGATCTGGTAGGTTCCTCCCCTCTCATCTGGCAGGAAAGTCAGTTGTTGCGGGCGGGTCCCCCCTCCTGAAGCACCGGCACCGGCGATCGGGCCAAGAACAGCGGCCGAGAGGAGACGGCCGGAGGCCGACTTCATGAAGGCCCTGCGGGTATAGAGCCTCTCGGACACCCGATCAGTCCGTTTCGGCGGCTCGTCCTCCCGGCCAGAGGAGCTCCAGGTCTCCCTCCTGCGAGCCCCGCTCCTCCGACTCCCAGAGGACGCGGTCTCTGAAGAGGAGGCTTGCGCCGTCTACAATCGCATAGGTCGTGCGACCGTCATCCCCCAGGCGGATCCAGACGAACTCCGCATCCGTCGAGAGTTCGTTGTCTCTGTAGGGACCTCCGGCAAAGCAGAAGTGATCCTCAAAGGACTCCCCCTTGACGACGAAGTGTTTCTGCGAGACCTGGGAGGTCGACACAAGTGGCGCCCGGTTCGAGAAGGGGTAGAGGAGCACCGCAAACCGGTGCGTGGAATCGGCAACGGTCGGCTGCTCAAAGGCACACCAGCTGGCAAGCTCCGTCGCCCCAGGTTCACGGTTCGAGGTGCTGGCTGCCCATCCCACACCGCGCCGGGAGGTCACACCGGGACTGGCAGGCTGAATGATGAGCCCCGGCTCCTTGAACGTCCGGAACCCCGCGCCGGAATTCATCAGGACCTCCGGCGTATGGAAGAACCATGAGAGCTGGCTCCCGTCAAGTGCGGCTTCCATCTCATCCAGCACAAACCAGTAGGATGGCTTCACGAAGGCCATGTGCCTCCGGTGACGCACGCCACGCAGGCGGAACCCGTCGTGCTGGCCGGCAAAATACTCAACGGTCGGGAGCTCGCGCCAGACGACATCCTCAGCCTCCCGGCCCTGCCGCTCCATGTTCTCTTCGTCCACGACCACCATGTTGTGAGCGCGGGAGCTTTTGTACCAGCGAACATATCTCGGATCGTCGTAGGTCCTGCCGATCCCGGCATCTACAGCGAGCGCGCGGCCGTAGGCATAGAGTTCAAAGCTGAGGAGATCGTTGTGCGTGTGCCGGCCGCCGTACGGCCCGTGGTTGATGTTCATATAGAGGGAATACCAGGACCAATCCGTGCGCATCACCGTGAAGCCCGAGGAGGGCATGTGCCTCGAGAGGAACGGCGGGAGAGGAGCGGTGGTATCGGCCCTCTCCCCGAAGAGCGTGCGGAGGATTGCATGCGCCTCCGGCTTTTCACAGAGCTCAGCAGCGTCCCACAGCACCGTCGTTGGAAAGAGCCCGCGGTGGCTGTCGTTGATCGCCGGTATTTCACCCGTCGGGGCGATCATCGATATCCACCAGTCAACCGTCTTCGAGAGAGAGGAACGGATGCGTTCGGCGAGCTCCGGCTGAATGTCGTGGGAAGTGAGGAGGTAGAAGAGATTGCGATAGACGAGGTATGTCGCGAGCGTGTAGTTCCTGGGCGACCTCTCCCAGTGTCCGCCGTCATCATAGAAGTCCTGCTCCAGATGTTCCTCCAGCCTCTGAAGCCCCAGGCGCAGCCACTGGTCAGACTCCCTGAACTCCTCCACGGTCAGGGCGATCTGCACCAGCATGTATGCACCGTGGATCTGCCAGTTCCCCGGACGGTACCCCTCCCACTTCTCCAGTTCATAGAGCCACCGCGCGGCACCCAGGAGCGTCTTGAGGATGCGCTCGTCCGTCTGCAGGGATCTCGAGGCGTGGGGAAGCAGGTAGTACTCGATGAACATCCGGTTCCGCACCCCGAGACCCAGCTCATAGTAGACGACGTCCATTTCCCGAACAGGGTTCCGTATCTTGTTCCGCTGATCGTACCAGCTGTTGAAGAGGTCCTGGAACTTCACTAGGTAGGTGGAATCGCCGGTCAGCAGGTATGCCATCGTGAGAGGGCGCGACCAACCCCAGTAGTGAAAGCCATACTTCTCGGAGGGATTCAACTCCATGTCAAAGTCGACCCTCTGACCGAAGCTCACCACGCTCTCTCCCCATGTCCGGATCCTATTCTGCATGAGATCGGCAGCGCGCGAGAGTATCAGATCCCGCTCCTCGGGATGTGACTGGACGTACGCCCGGAAGCCCTCCAGATCCGTCAGCATTTCGGTGTCGATCAACAACTCCTGGGTCTGCTGGATGTAGACGGGCTTCTCCTTTGAACGCCAGTACTCCTGCCAGGCCTCCAACGCTCCGAGGGGGTCATCCGCCAAAACAGCCGCTTCGACGCCCCCGAGCTCCGGGATCTCCAGGTCCATCGCCCCAAACAGATCGGCATCACTGATCTGCTTGATCCTGGTGTTGACGTAGAGGGTGTCTTCCAGCCTGGACCTGGCCGATGAGTCGGCCTGTGCACCTTGCGCCAGAGCGCATTCAGGGAGGAGAGAGAGGATAGCGAAAGCAATAGTCAATCTCATGAGGACTCACGTGTTGGTGTTCGCACAAAGACCGAGCTATCCGGCCAGACCACAAGATATCCAAGCGGGCTCATCTTCGCAAGTGCTCCAGGCCTTTTCTCCGAAACATCACGGCGTCCGGCGGCGATTGTGCGACCGAACACGGCAGCTGTTCACTTGACATGACATGGGCCAATGACTAGATTCCCTCTCGACAATAGGAGGCAGCCATGAGAATTCTCGAGATGTCGCCGATTTCGATCACCCTGCTTGCAGCAGGTGCTCTTGCCCTCTGCCTGATCGGATGTCAGCCTGCAGGGGAGCCGGCCGGGGAGGCCAAACCCTGGACGGGGAAATGGGTCGTCGTTCGCGGGATGAGCGACGCCGATGGAGAACTCGCCATCGGCGGCCTCTATCACTACTACGCAGACGGCACTTTCGCAAGCCAGCTCTTCCTCACCGACCGTGAAACGCTCGAAGCCGATCCCTCCACGCCGGAGCAGTACAGCGCTCTGTTTGACACCTACCGGGCGGGCCACGGCACCTACACGGTCAACGACGCTGAGGACACGCTCACCTACCAGTACACCTCCAACATGAGGACACACAGGATTGCCAGCCCGACCAGCTTCCATTTCACCGTCTCCGGTGATACGATGGAGGTCCGGTACGAAACCTTTACACTCACCCTCGTGCGGGAGGGATAGGTGAAGCTGAACCAGCCAGACGGGGGAGGAGATGTGACCAATCGCGCGGCGCCGCTGGAGATGAGCCCCGAGGAGTTCCGCAGACTCGGACATGACCTCATCGACAGGCTCGCCGAATTTCTCGCCTCCCTCCCCGACCGACCTGTCACGCCGGCCGAACCGCCTGAGCTGGTCCGGGGTCTCCTTGGCGACGGCGGCCTGCCGGAGATGGGAACCGATCCCGGCCGCCTCCTCGAAGAGGCGGCGTCCTTGCTCTTCAATCACTCCCTCTTCAACGGCCATCCCCGCTTCTGGGGATACATCACCTCGTCGGCGGCACCGATCGGATCCCTGGCCGACCTTCTGGCATCAGCCGTGAACCCCAACGTGGGGGGCTGGTGGATATCACCCATCGCTTCAGAAATTGAGGCCCAGACCGTCCGCTGGCTGGCGGAACTGATCGGGTACCCCACCAGCGCCGGGGGGCTCCTGGTGAGCGGCGGAAACATGGCAAACTTCGTCGGGTTCTGGGCCGCCCGCAAGGCAAAGACACCCTGGGATATCCAGTCACAGGGGATTGCGGCTCAACCCGATCGCCGGCTCAGAGTCTACACCTCCCGGGAGACACACACCTGGATCCAGAAAGCGGCTGATCTCGCAGGCCTGGGGACCGATGCCGTGCGATGGATAGCAACGGACAGGAGCCTCCGGATGGAGATGGAAGCTCTCCGGGCACAGATCCAGGAAGACCGCCAAAACGGGGACCACCCCCTGCTCGTGGTTGGGACCGCAGGATCGGTCAGCACCGGTGCAGTCGATCCGCTCCCGGAGCTGGCCTCCCTCTGCCGCCAAGAGGGCATCTGGTTCCATGTGGATGGCGCCTACGGAGCGGCGGCAGCCGGGCTGCCTGATGCCCCTCCGGACCTGAAAGGCCTCAGTGAAGCGGACTCCGTTGCCATGGATCCCCACAAGTGGCTCTATGCCCCGCTCGAGGCGGGATGCGTGCTGGTGCGCGAACGGTCGCTGCTCCGCGAGACCTTCAGCTACCACCCCCCCTACTATCCGGAAAAGGAAGAGGCAGAGGGTGAGCAGCCCATCATGTACTTCGAACACGGCCCCCAGAACTCCCGGGGGTTTCGCGCACTCAAAGTATGGCTGGGTCTCCGGCAGGTTGGAAGAGAAGGATACCTCCGGATGATCTCTGAGGATATCGAACTCACCCGCCTTCTCTACCGGCTCGTGGAGTCCGATCCTGATCTGGAGGCATGGACTCAAGGCCTGAGTATCGCGACGTTTCGATACCTGCCGAGGGACCTCAGGACCAGGGCGGAGGAAGCGAGAGAGTACCTTGATGAACTCAACAGAGAGGTGCTGGCGCGGCTGCAGAAGAGCGGGGAGGCATACATCTCCCACGCGGTGATCGGGCAGACATTTGTCCTCCGTCCCTGCATCGTGAACTTCCGGACAACTCGGAAGGACATCGAAGCCCTCCCGGGGCTCGTGAGGCGTCTCGGGAAGGAGGCCGACGCCTCGTTCCGGCCTGCAGCGCTCCGGAGCTGACGGAGCCTCAGTAGGGGTAGAAGACGAAAAACAGGAGCGACAGCCCCGCCAGGACCCACATCCCGGCTCTGATGGACCGGGCCTCTCCCCCCAGGACCTTGAAGACCGTGTAGAGGACGAAACCCGCTGTCATGCCGATCCCGGGGTTGAGTGTAAAACTCATCAAGACCACTACCGAGAAGGCGGGAATCGTGTCGGTCAGACGCTCGACCTTCATCTTTGTGATCGTCGAGATCATGAGGAATCCTACCATGATGACCGCCGGACCGTACGCGAAGGAAGGCACCGCCGAGAAGAGAGGGGCAAAGAAGAGCGCCAGGAGAAAGAGCAGGGCTGTGATGACGGCCGTGAGGCCCGAACGACCCCCCGCCTCGATGCCCGTGGCCGACTCCAGATAGGCGCCGCTCGTCGTGGTCCCCAGCAGGGCGGCACCCATCGTCGTCACCGCGTCGCAGAGCATCGGTTTTTCGATCTCGGGAAGATTCCCCGACTCATCGAGCATATCCGCCTTGTAGGCCAGACCGATGAGCGTCCCTATCGTATCCACAAAGCCCATCACGAAGAGGGTGAGAATGACCGCGAAGACCCCCCAGGTAAGCGCACCCAGAATATCCAGCTCGAGGAAGATGGGCGAGAGATCGGGGGGAGAGCTGACCCACTGATCCGGGACGGGGGCGATATCCAGGACAAATGCCAGAAAACTGATGCTCAGGATCCCGATGATGATCGCCCCTCCCACCTTTCTCAGCATGAGGAAGGCGATCAGCAGAAAACCTCCGACCGAAAGGAGGACTCCGGGGTCATGGAGGTCCCCCACGTGGACGGGGGCACCCTCCACACCCAGCGTGACCATCCCCGTGCTGCTGAGCCCGATAAAGGTAAGAAACAGACCGATTCCCACCGCAAAGGCGAGCTTCAGCGACTCGGGGATCGCATCGGCAAGCCAGCTCCGGACCTTGAATACAGTCAGCAGCGTGAAGAGCACACCGCCGATGAAGACGGCTCCCAGTGCGGTCTGCCAGCTGTAGCCCATCACCTGCACGACGGTGTAGGCGATGAACGCGTTCTCCGCCATGTAGGGCGCGATCGCAAACGGACGTTTTGCATAGAGGCCCATCGCAAGCGTGCCAAAGAAGGCGGTCAGGATCGTGGCAACCATGGAGGGGCCAAACGGAATTCCCGCGGCCTCCAGGATCTTGGGATTCACAATGATGATGTAGGCCATCGTGAAGAACGTCGTCACGCCGGCCGTGAGCTCGCGCGGGAGAGTGGTCCCGTGTTTCTGGAACTCGAAATAGGATGCCAGTGCTGATTTCATGGTGACACCTCACTCGACAACTCTCTGGAACCCCTGCCGCGAGAGGAGACGGTAGATAACCGCACCGGCGAGGCACGCGAGGGCAAGGAAGAGGAGGCCGGCAGTGATCTCTCCAAAGATGAGTTTTCCGATCCCGAAGAGCGTTGCGTAGACGAGAACGATGCCGCTGAGCCAGCAGACGGTCAACAGGCCGAATCCCGAATCTCCCTCCACCTCGGGAACGAGTCGCGCGATCCTCCTCCACCCCCGACCGCCGGGATGAACGCGCCGAAAGAAGTCGATGAGTTTCTCCTCATCCACCGGCGCGGTAAGGAACGTCGCCGCCAGCCAGATGACTGTCGTAATCCCCACGATGGCAAAGAGGGTTTGCGGGAACTGGATCGCGGTAAACGCCTTCAGGTACCCGAAGACGAGAAACGGCGTCACCATGGCGGAGATTTCGCTCCATGCGTTGATCCTCCACCAGTACCACCGGAGGATCAGCACCAGCCCCAGCCCGGCCCCCGCTTCGATGATGAACGCCCATGCCCCCGAGATCGTCCCCAGGAACCCGGTGATGACGAGCGAGAGAGCCATCACGAGGATGGTCGTGAGGCGGGAGACGAGAACGAAGTGCTTCTCCTGTGCGTCCGGGCGGATGAACCGTCTGTAGAAATCATTGATGATGTAGGAGGTCCCCCAGTTCAGCTGCGTGGCAATCGTGGACATGTAGGCCGCAAAGAACGCCGCTACGAGGAGTCCCTTGAGACCCGCCGGGAGGTAGTCCTTCATCGCAAGGACGTAGCCCATTCTCTTCTCCTCCGGGCCCAACTCGGGATAGAGGACCAGGGAGGCGAGGCCCACGATGATCCAGGGCCACGGTCGGATGCAGTAGTGAGCAATGGTGAACCAGAGCGTGGCAAAGAGGGAATGCTTCTCATCCCTGGCTGACATCATCCGCTGTGCGACATACCCGCCGCCTCCCGGTTCGGCACCCGGATACCATGCGGCCCACCACTGTACCCCGACAAACGCGAGGAAGGCTGCCGCGCTGAGAGCCAGCGCCCCGCCGAGTTCTGCCGCGGAGGCCCCATCACCGATGAGCGGCCAGAACTGGAATGTCCATGCGGGAAGTTTCTCCTGGAGCCCTTCGACCCCCCCCACCTCCGGGAGACCCAGGACAATGACGGCCAGGACGACGCACCCCGTCATCGCAAGGACAAACTGGACGGCATCGGTAACGGCAACCCCCCAGAGCCCTGAGAGAGCCGAATAGACGGCTGTCAGGATCATTGCCAGAGCGATGTAGAGCATCACCTCGGCGCGAGGGATTCCGAACATCCCTTCCAGTATCGCCGCCATGGCAAGGTTCACCCACCCCATGATGACGCAGTTCAAGAAGATCCCCAGATAGAGGGACCGGAACCCGCGCAGAAAGGCTGCGGGCTTCCCGGAGTACCGGAGCTCCACGAATTCGATATCGGTCATGATCCCCGCACGACGCCAGAGCCGGGCGAAGAAGAAGACCGTCAGCATGGCACCCAGCAGGAAATTCCACCAGAGCCAGTTTCCCGCCACACCGTTCCGCGCCACCAGCTCGGTCACCGCCAGCGGGGTGTCCGCAGCGAATGTCGTGGCCACCATCGAGGTTCCGGCCAGCCACCAGGGGAGATTCCTTCCGGAGAGGAAGAACTCCTGCGTGCTGCGCCCGGCCCTCCGGGTGAAGTAGACCCCCACGGCGGCGCTCCCCGTGAAGTAGGCGCCGATGATGAGCCAATCGACGAGGTGCATGATGAGAATCATCTACAAAAAGAAAACAACGGAATCAAGGCGACCCGCTGCCATGGGGCAGCGATCGGACCGACGCGGCGGCATTGGATTTGACCTCCGGCGGCTGTATATTGTTTCCATGAGCAGGCGCCTGAGACCACAGGGAACCATCCTCTCCTGGTACATTCTCCGTGCACATGCGGGGCCCTTTCTCTTCTCCGTCGCGACACTGATGTTCCTCTTCCTTCTCCAGTTCGTGATGAAGTTCATCGACCAGCTCGTCGGAAAGGGGCTTACGGCATGGGTCATCATGGAACTCATCATCCTCAACCTCTCCTGGATGCTCGTGCTCGCCGTCCCGATGTCCGTGCTCGTTGCCGTCCTGATGGCGTTCGGCGAGCTCTCCTCCCGGAACGAGATCACGGTCATGAAGGCGAGCGGCGTTAGCATCTACAGAATGCTCGCGCCGGTTCTCATCGCCGGCGCCGTCGTGGCACTGTTGATGGTCTGGTTCAACAACTACGTGCTGCCCGAGTCCAACCACAGGCTCAAGACACTCACGGTCGACATCAGGCGCAAGAAACCGACGCTGGCGATCGTGGACGGCGTCTTCAGCCATGACATCACGGGATACAGCATCCTGGTCCGGAAGACGTTCAAGGAGAACAACGACCTGGAGGGGATCACCCTCTACGACTACAGAAACCCGATGCAGAGCGTCGTCATCACGGCAGAGAAGGGAAGGATCTCCTTCTCCCCTGACTACCGGAAGCTCATCCTGGACCTCCAGGAGGGAGAGGTCCACGAGCTGGATCTCCAGAAGATCCATTCGTACCGCCGGGCCCGGTTCACCACGCTCCGCAGGGCGATGAACGTGGAGGGGTTCGATTTCGAACGGTCCTCGACCTCGACATTCTCACGGGGTGACAGGGAGATGAGCGCGGCAACCATGGCAGCCATCGTCGACAGCCTGCGGGGACTGCGCGGATCGATGGAGGAGCATCTCCGGCAGAGGATGACAGAAGAGGCGGGACGGCTGGTGGCCCCCGAAACGCTCCCCGGCGGGCCGGTCCCCGAGGAAGGGCAGAGCCCCGCCGCGAGGGCTCTCCAGAAGGCACAGTTCCTGAGCACGGAGGTGACCTCCACCCTCTTCCGGATGGAGATGCTCAGCAAGCAGATCGGGCAGTACCTGGTCGAGATCCACAAGAAGTACTCCATTCCGGCAGCCTGCATTGTCTTCGTTCTGGTCGGCGTCCCGCTGGGCATCATGGCGCGCAAGGGTGGATTCGGCATCGCCGCAACCCTCAGCCTCGGCTTCTTTGTCCTCTACTGGGCCTGTCTCATCGGCGGAGAGAAGCTCGCCGACAGGAACTACGTCGCGCCGTGGCTTGGCATGTGGGCGGCAAACATCATCATCGGGCTACTGGGCGCCTACCTCACCTTCCGGGTAGGCCGGGAGACGCTGCTCATCAACTGGAATTTCCTCTACCGCTTCATACCCAGGCAGTGGCGCACACCCATGGTGGACGAGGACGGAAACCCCATCTATCCGAAATGAAGCACCTGGACCGCTATATCGTGAAGCAGTTTCTCATGACGACGGCCTTCGCGCTGTCGGCTGTCGTGGTGATCTTCATAGTGATCGACGCAATGGAGAAGCTGGATGATTTCATCGACAGGCAGGCCGACTGGGATATCGTCGTGCGCTACTATGTCTTCTTCATTCCGGAGATCGTCAAGCTCACCTTGCCGGTGGCGATGCTCCTCTCCAGTCTCTTTGTCACGGCCCGTCTGTCGACCCAGAACGAGCTCACCGCCATGAAATCTGGGGGGATCAGCCTCTACAGGATGATGGTGCCGTTCGTCACCGTTGCCTTCCTCATCAGCGCGCTCTCGGTCTACTTCAACGGGTGGGTCGTCCCGCAGGCGAACAAGAAGAAGTTCACGCTCATGCGCGTGCATCTCGAGAAAGACGTCATCACGGCCTCAGGCGCGAACCTCTACGTCCAGGACAGCCCATCGCGGATTCTCTCGATTGGATACTTTGACGACACGCGCAACCTGGCCTCCCGCGTCAGCATCCAGGACTTCAGACCCGATGACCCGACGACGATGGTGGAACGGGTGGACGTCATTTCCATGACGTGGGACGAAAGGCAAGAGAGGTGGATCCTCCATCAGGGAGTGCGTCGGTGGTTCTCCGGAGGGGGGGAGCGCCTGGAGAGGTTCACCTCACAGCCGGCGGGGGATCTCCACTTCGACCCCGAAGATCTTCGCAAGAAGCAGGAGAAGCCGGACGAGATGGATTACTACACGATCCAGGAGTTCATCGAGGCCCAGAGGCGGGCGGGGCAGGACGTGTCGCGGTGGGAGGTGGACTTCTACAGCAAGATATCGTTTCCCTTCGCCTCCGTCATCGTCGTCCTCTTCGGTGTTCCCTTCTCGTCGATCAGGAGGCGCGGGGGCGTCGGGGTCCAGTTGGGGATCAGTCTCCTCATCGCCTTCATCTACCTCATCTTCATGAAGGTGAGCCAGGTCTTCGGGTACAACGGCGACATCAATCCGATCCTCACCGCCTGGTCGGCAAACATCCTCTTTCTGGGGGCAGCGGTCGTGATCCTCCTTCGCGTACCCAAGTAAGGCGAGCTGCTGAGTCAGAACCTGTACGACACCCGGAGCACGGGAACATCCACCATCCCGTCGCCGGCGGGTATCCGCTGGACGGAGGCCTCCGCACGGATGTCGCTGTTGTACATGCTGGCACTCCAGGCGGCATCCAGTGCGCTGACGATATGGTTCACCACCGCCACGGTCACCGCCGTGGATGCTCTATCGTAGTAGGTGTTCGCCTCGCCCCGGTCTGCGGAATAGGAGAGGAACCTGGGTGTGAGGGGATCTCCGTAGGTGAAACTCGGGGGGGCGTCATCCCACCCCTGGTTGTACTGAGGGTATTTTCCGATCAGCTCGTAGTACTGTTGCGATCCGTACGGGGGGAGCGTGTGTGAATACCAGCCGCCCACCGTCCGCTCCATCCGGTTCAACTCGTCCCAGTTGACGATGCCGTTGCCCTGGTCCCATTGAAACTCACCCTGCAACGAGAAGTTCTGCTCGGTCCACTCCGCGTACCGGGTCACGCTCCAGTGCTGGTTGGCAAAGGCCTGGTACTCTGCCGTCTGATCATCCCCCTTCCTGTCGTAGGCGATCGCCGCTGTGACGACCGCAGCCTCGATGGCAAAGAAGAGGGCCGCCTTCCAGTAGCTCTTCGCATAGAACTGACCGGAACCGGGAACGAGGAGAGAGAAACCGGCAGCCAGCCAGGGGGATTTCTCCTGCGGAAGGGGCGCACCCTGCTCCCCGCCATCGTCCAGCGGATGGTCCCACAGCCTGTTCTGTCCGAACAGGTCGACCCGGAGATGACCCGTGAGGAGCAGAGGGGGATGGTCGGCCGACCTCCTGAGGACGGACCCGTCCTCAGCGCGGAGCGGGGACGCCAGACCCCCCATGACGAACAGCAGCAACAGAAACCTCATACGACACTCCTTCCCCGCTAGTCGAAATCAAACCCGAAGAGAACACCGAAGTAGAACCGCCACTCTTCGCCGTAGGAGACCGTCCTGTTGTCGTAGGCGCTGTAGCCCAGCGTGAACCTGTCGAACCCGTACGACGCATTGAAAAAGATCCTCGTCGGGTACGCGTAGTACGAAAAAGTCTCCAGCCTGAGCTCGATCCCGGCGTCCCGCTTCAAATCACCGAACGTGGGCATCGTTCCTGTCCACGCGTCACCGATATCCGCGTAGACCGAGGCGTAGAGTTTGTCGAAGTAGATCTGGAGAAGGCGAAAATCGATCTTCTCGATAATGGGAAACCGGTAGGAGAGGCCGAGCACCGCCATCTCGTTCCCCCCCAGCGAGTAAAAGGGATATCCCTTCATGCCAATCAGCCCGCCCGCGTAGAAGTCGAAGAAGTCATCGACCGGCGGGCCCGGGATCATCCCGATCCGGAGAGAGGGATTCAGCGTGTGCCCTCTGATGAGAAACGGTATGTATTCCTTCCAGGAGATCTCGATTCTCGGGAAGGTGTAACGGTCATAGAGCGGCTTCAGAGCGCCGGAGGAGGAGATCTCGTACTCCAGGCGCCCCAGAGAATCGGTGCTCTGCAGCTTGTTGAACTCCGCCCCGAACCTGAGTGTGATCTTCCGGCCCACGGGACTGATGTCACTCGTCCGGGACGGAAGAATCGCGTTGATCGTGAACTGCAGGGTGATGTCGTTCCCGATGAAGTAGAGGTCGCTTGAGCTCGGAACGAGGAGGCCGGATTCCGGCAGCGTGAAACTGTTGAGTATCGAGGTGTACCTGCTGTGCCGGTACCGGAGCTCGGTTTCTGAGAACTGGGAGAGCGCACGTTGCGTCAGCGCGAAATTGAACTCCAGGAGGTCCAGCGTGCTCTCCAGCTGGAGGAGCGACTGGCCGATCGCCGCACTGCCCTGAGTCTTTCTCGTCACATTGTAGAGCTCGATCGAGGCCACCGGCTCGAGCCCTACCTGGTAGAGCAGCGGGATCTGGCCCCGGTAGTAGAACTGGAGAAAGAGGTCCCGCTCCAGACGGGTGTTCATGGCCGCCCCGGCAAAGAAACCGGTCTTCTCCAGTATCTCGTTCGAGAAGAGGTAGACGCCGGGCTTGAGCAGTTCGATCCCTTTGCTGGTAGGATTGTAGTTGTCAATGCGGAGAAAGGGGACGACGCTCACCCTCCCGAAGATGTTCGAGTAGGACCGGGATGCGGTCTCCGGCAGCAGGGTGTCGTTGTAGGAGTTGAGCGCGTTCCAGTCAAACTGATTCCGGACGTCACCTCCGGAGGCCATCGCGAGAACGTCGGATTCCCGCATCGGCGCACTCTGTGCCGTGGGGATGTAGTCTCCTTTGAACTCCGGGACCGGCTCCGCCTCGGTCATGGAGTAGATCTTGTACCCTCCAGAGGTGTAGAGTGCATAGAGGAGATCCCCACGCACATTCATGGTGGGATAGAACGCGCCCCCCAGGACATTGGTGAGCTGCCGCATCTCGCCGGAGGCGAGCTCCAGCGAATAGATGTTGAATATGCCGGTCCGGTCTGAGCTGAAGAGGACCCTTGACCCATCCGGCGTGAAGGTGGCGCATCGGGCATCGTCCGAACCGGAGACGAGGAACGTCAGGTCAGACCCATCCGGCCGTATGGAGGCGATATCCTTCCCGTCCTTGATGGAGTAGTCAAAGACAATCCGGTCGCCGGCAGGACTCCACTGGGGATGGTAGACCTGCTCCCCGCCCGCAAAGGAGGTGATGAGGCTCAACTCACCCCCCTCGACCGGCATGGTGGCGAGATTTGTCGTCCCGTCCCTGTTCACGACGCACACCAGCGTCGAGCCGTCGGGAGAGAGCGACGGGTTCATCGCGCGCGTGCCGGAGGTCAGCCTCTTCTCCCTCTCCTCTCCGAGGTCGTATTCGTAGAGATCGTAGAAGAGAGACCAGTGAGGATTCTTACGCGTGAGCTTCCCGTAGTAGAGCTTTGTGCCGTCGGGCGACCAGGCGGGGGCTGTTCTCACCGCCGGCTGGATGAAGGTCTCTTCCTTCTTCTCGAAATCGTAGACGTAGAGGGAGGAGAGACTGAAGTAGTCCCCTCCCTTGGCACTCGTGTAGGCGACCTTCTTTCCGTCGGGAGAGAACACCGGATAGAGATTCGCAAAGCCGACCGTTGCGCCCATGCGGCAGCAGGGGCCTGAGAACGGGCCGTCCGGACCCACCGACTCTGCGGGGTGCATCATCGACTCGATTTCCTGGATGACCTGCGGGTTGACGATCTCCGCCCGTGAATCGACCTGGAGAGGTTCCCCGACGCGGAGGTTCTGCCGAACTGGGAGCGTGCGTGCCGCGTACTCCCGGTGCAGTTCCTCCACCCACTCATCGTAGAGCTCACCGCCGTCTTTGCCGATAGCCTCTTCGATGGCATCACCGATCGTCCAGACGGAGAGTGAGGAGAGATTCCGAGAAATCTCGCGCAGTGCGTCTTCCCCGTACCTCTGCGCGATGTAGGCGACAAAGGCGAACCCGGCGTTGTAGGAGGATTCGTTCCCCAGGCTCGTCTTGCCAAACACAGCCATCTCCTCCCAGGAGAGCATTGAGCTGTCCAGGACGTACGACCGGAGAATCATGTCACGATGCGAATCCCAGAAGTCGTACCGGAGCTCGGCCCTGTTGTACTGGGCCACACCCTCGGCGAACCAGGCGGGAACAACGAACCCCGAGACAGGGTAGGAGACCACGACGTTCGGGTAGCCATAGAGGACATCGGGCCGCCTCTCCGCCTCGTAGTTGAGCCACTGGAAGTAGAGTGCGGGGATCGTGCGCCCGAACTTCATGGAGGCCTGAACCTGGACAATGTGCGTAAACTCGTGGGTGATGACGTTCCGGAGCCAGTTGTGCGTGCCGCGGAGTTCAAAATCCATGCTGGACGCGTAGATGACAACTTTGTTGTCGTAGAAGTAGGCGGCGCCGTTCGAGATGTCATCGTAGTCCCTGATGATGAAGCTCACCTTCCCGTCCGGCGTATGGTCGTAGAGCGAGGTGACGGGCTCGTAGATCTCTTCGGCGATCTTCGCCGTGACGCGCCCCGTTCTCTCCGATCCTTCGTGATAGTGGACGAAGAAATGCTCCGTCTCTATGCTCTGCCAGACCAGCTCAGGGTGGAAGAACTCTTCCTGGGCGAGGGACGGCGGGGAAGCACCCAGCAGCACCAGCGCCAGCAGTGTGACCGCTCTATGTCTGCGCGTCCCGTTCACTACTTCACCACGGCAACCTTGACGACAGTGACCCCGCTCTTTCCGCTCCCCGTTGCCTCAATTCTCGCGAAGTAGACGCCGCTCTGGACATCCTGGACGTTCCACTCCACTTCGTTGTCCACACCGCCTATCCCCGGACCGGAGAACTCCGCTACCAGATCCCCCGCCAGATCGAATATCCGGATCGCCACGTCGGCGTCTTCGTTCAGAAAGTACCGGATGGCGGTCTTCTCCTCGTAGACAGGGTTGGGCCAGTTGTATGCACGGGAGGCCGGGAAGAACTCGTTGCTGATCGGTACGCCCTGAAGGGGCGAGTCGTCAAGACCGGAGTGCCGGGCATCCCGCTGGTACTGGGGCCAGGGATAGTCGGGCCCCGTCACACCGCCGGGAGCCCTTCCCGTGAACCACGCAGAAACCGAGCCGTCTTCGGAAGACGAGACCGCGACAACTATGGAATCTGCTTGCGTAAAGATCGCGGCAGACTGTCGACCCCGGCCCGCGGCAAGGGGGAATCCCCTGGCCATGGCGCCGTTCCGCCCGTGTGCCACAACAAGACCGTCTCCCGAGACAGCCAGGATCTCCACCTCCCCGTCCCCGTCCACATCCCCCACAACGGGAGCAGAATCGAGGGGACGCTCCGTATGCACGCTCACCGGGTAGCCGTCCAGAACGGCGCCCGACCGGTTCCAGACATAGATCAGCGATCCCGCTGTGACGACAACGTCACGCCTGCCGTCACCGTCGATGTCGGCCAGAGCCGCCGGTTCGGTCACGGGGTCCCGTGTCGCCACGGGAAACCCAGGAGCGGGGCTGAAGTCTTCACCAACGAGATGAACCAGGCCGTTCGCTGTCGCGAAGCAGATCTGCAGCTGGCCGCCTGCTCCCTCCCCCATGAGCGCCGTCGCCGCAGGTGCCGTTATCTCACTGCCATAGTCCCTGACTCTGTCGGGTTCGCTCGTTCCGCCCCCGGCGGATCGGCTGGTGATGTAGAGGGCACCGTTCGAGGCTGTGATGAGGAAGCTGTTCGGGCCCTCAAAGAGACTGATGCCGGTGACCCTCACTGATGCGTCCCCCGAAAGATCCAGGCTGTCGATGATCCCGCCGTCGAAGGCTGCGAAGTAGACCCTTGGCCCCTCCCCGGCAAAGGCAAGGAGGGAATCACCTACAACGACGTTTCCGCCTATCAGCTCGTTGATCGGTGTCTCGAAGAACGGGTCTGCGAGACTGTCGCGTGGACTGGCGTCCCGGAGCGTGAGTGAGCGGAGCTTCCCCCGCGGAGCCGAGACGGACCGCTCACCTGTCACAGACTCTGTGGTGCCGTCCCCGTCCAGATCCGCCAGCGCAGCTCCCGAGGCAAATGATCCGTCCGGTGCGGCCGCTCCTATCCATCCACTCCTGAATCCCCCGGGGAGTGCCGGAAGTCCTTCGAGATCCCATGCAAAGAGTTTCCCCTCAGTCGAGGCACTGACGCCTTCGGCTTCTCTCTGAAAGGAGACTCCCACGCCGGAGGTGGTCACGAATATGGCGGGGGCCGCAGAGGCCTGAACGGGACCGATCGTCAGTGCGCGGGGAGGAAGAACCTCTCCCGTGGGCCTGGGGAATGTCGGGAGCGACGAGACCTCGGAGCTGCCCCGTACCACCCTCGCGGTCATCCTGGGGGACCTCCCCGAGAAATCTCTGATGGTGACGAGACTGTTCGCCTTCAGGCTGCTTCGCGAATCGGGGAACGTTCCGGGCGAAAACTCGTTTCTGTTGACGGGTGAGGAGTTCCCCTCGTACCAGAAATCGAGGGGCGTTCCCTCTTCGCTTCCCGATCCGGGCTGGAGAAACTCGTACTGCTCTCCGATATCCTGCGAACCGTCGGCCTCTTCCAGGTCCACCCCGCGTCTGTCGGGATCGGCGTTCACCCTGTTTGTGCCGATCGTCTGCGAGATGACAGCCTCATCGATATGCCAGATGAGGGCCCCGCCGTCGAAGAACTCCCCCTCCTGATCCACCCCCCCGGGGAGACTCCAATCCAGATCCTCGACATCCGTGATGACACCGGCAAGAGCGGCAATGTCAAACGCGTTGAATCCGGTCGTGTCCCTCTCGAAGAACTGCTCAGCCGGCACGCCGTTGAATCTGGACCGGACAGTCTGACCGTTCTGGAGAGGATCCCTGTTCCGGTTCTCCAGGAGGAAGTATTCCTGATTGCTGATGGGGACTCGGTAGACGGTATCGGCCAGAGCAGCCGCCGGAAGGGTGATATCTGTGGAGCCGACCGGGAGCTCTACCGGATCCAGCCAGCCCAACCAGTACTTCTCCCAGGCAGAGGGTTCGGGTGGGAAGGCACCGGCAAAGCTGAAGATCGCCTGCCCGTCCATCAGGCCAAATCGACCGATACCCGAACGACCGGTCTCGGTGTTAAAGAGATCGGGCAGCCCCAGATGGTTTCCGAGCGACGCACAGAGCAGCCCGTTGATCGTCAGCTCGAGCAGAACATCCCCCACGGCCCCGGAGAGTGTCCTGCTCTCCGTCGTGGGGGTGATTGCAGAGTTGGTGATCAGGAAAGATCCCCCCTGCACGGGGATACCCTGGTAGTCATCACCGTAGACCTCTTGAAACGCGCTCAAGCCGAGGTAGAGGGAGGGGATGTCTTTCGGAGTCGGGTCAAACCCCACCGCTGCCACAAGGTCGATATCCCGTCCCACGCCCGCATGGAAGACGACGAACGCGTCATATCCCGAGAAATCCTGGACACGACCCGAGGAATCCACCATGCGCCACGTATCGACGGCCAGGTCCGCGACCTCCTTGAACGTCCCATCCTTTGGAGGGCTGTACCTGGCCATCAGATCAGGGAGCGTGTACTGGAAGTCGATGAGACTGAAGAGGACGACGACTCTTCCCTTAGAGCTCTTCCGGTAGTAGTTCTGGAGGAATGTGAGATGGTCTTCGAAGTACTGACGGTCGTGAGGCGGTGCGTCGAGGACGCCATCGGTCGGGGCCGAGAGGTCGAACCGGCCATCCCCCGTCGTGAGGGGATCATCATCCTCTCGGAACTGTACCATTGCCGCCAGGACGTGCACCGTATCAGGGAACGTCCGGAGTGGACGCCGAACGGAAAAAGCGTCATCCCCTGAGGGCCTCAGGGGATGACTCAGAATCTGCCCCGGCGAGGAGGCGGGCAGAAGGAGGACGGAGATGATCGCGACTATTGACGCTTCTGCAATTGCCGAAGCGAGTTCCTGGAGGTGCTTGCCGATCATTCTCGCCCTACAGTTGTGACCCGCCCCAGGCAATCAGGAGCGAGAACCTGATGGTGTCAGAGAGCGGGTGGTCCGAGCTGGCCGAGATGTAGCTGAAGTCAAACCCGTAGAGGTCGTACCGTATGCCCGCGCCGAACGTCAGGAACTGCCGGTTTCCGTACTGGGCGCTCTCGTGGAAGTATCCCAGACGCAGCGCGATGAGTCTTGGAGCGCCATACCAGTACTCCGCACCAGCGCTCCAGATGACTTTGCCCAGACCGCTCCCATCCCCCCAGGCGGTTGCCACCGCCTCGTAGAACTCATCGGAGGTGCCGTCCTCCCGGCGGCGGACGAGAAGCCTGCTCGCGTCGGCGGCAAGCTGGAGGGAATTGTACTCGTCATCCAGGAGCCTATACCCGACCCCGATGCGCAGGTTCGTGGGAAGGGGGTCTGCCTGATCGGCGTCCACGTAGGTGACCTTCGGGCCGACGTTAGAGAGGTTGAGACCGGCGCTGAACCGCCGCCAGAGATCGCTGCTGTTGGAATCGGGCCGGTACATGAACGCGACATCGAAGCTGACCGTCGAGGCGATGCCGTTCCCCTGCTCCTGCTCCGTCCCGATGGGCGAGAGAGCGCTGTGGATGAACCGGAGGTTGAACCCCAGACCCAGTTCCTCCCATACCCTGGTCGCGTACCCGGCGGTGATGGCATACTCGAACGACTTGAACTTGTCCACCACCTCCGGACCCGAAGAGTTGGTGACGTTGAACTCCCCGAGATTCAGGTACGTCACGCTTGCGCTGACCGTCCCGCTGATTGCGTCGATACGCTGACGGTAGTTCAGGTGATCGTAGAAGAGGTCAGGCAGATTGAACTGCGGCAACCAGTTCGTATGCGTCAGGCTTATCTCGTGTCCGTCCAGAAAAGCCAGCGCACCGGGATTGTAGAAGATCGCCGAATTGTCGTCGGCCCATCCCGCGCCGGTTTCGCCCACGCCGCCGTAGCGCGACGTCGGGGCGATCAAGAGAAACGGAACAGCAGATTCTCCCTGTGCAGCGGCCCGCTGCGGCCCACCCATACTCAGAACCATGAGTGCCAGCAGGGCCGTCGCGCCCAGCGTGTGAATTCGTGTTTTCATTGCATCCTCCAGGAACCGTGAAGAGTGACTGTTTACCGGATTATCGACATCTTGCCGAGGACCTCTGTTCCGAGAGAGCCATCGGCCGTTCTCACTATGAGTTTGTAGAGGTACACACCGTTTGCCAGAAAATCGCCGTCCCGATCCCGCCCGTTCCATGGAATCCGGACGTAGGTCTCCCCGGAGGACTGCGTTTCGAGTGTCTGGATAACGCGCCCCGCCACCGTGTAGACCTTCACCGTGATATCGATCGGGTCGGTCCGGTTGTGGCGAAATGTGAACTCCGTCTCCCGGGAGAAGGGGTTCGGGTAGTTGAAGACGTCAGCCACAGCAAGCCGATCGCTTGCCGCCACTTCGAAAAACGTTTCGGCAACCGATGAGTTGTTGTAGGAGTCCCACGCACGGACCCGGATGGTGTTCCTCCCCTGCTGGAGGCCCTCCAGCTTGTACTGGACCGTTCCCTCCCTGTAGTCATCCAGCCTGCTCGTGTAGTAGTCGGTCAGATCAAGGCTCTGCGTGCTATTGTTGAGCCAGGCCTCGATCCTGTGACCGATTCCGGATCCGGAGGTGTTGATGCCGCTCGAATCCTCGAAATCCAGGTAGAGCATCGGGCTCTCGGTGACGAGATCACCTGGCCGGAAGCTCCGGTTCTCCAGGGAAATCGTTATCTCCGGTCCCTCCCTGTCCACCCCGGCGGTCGTATCGGTCCCTCCCACAAAGATCTTCCCCGTGTATGCGACGCCGTCGAGTGAGGCGTCGGAGAAATAGGCAACGAGCCTGGCGTTGTCCGAGGTGTCCGCATAGGCTATGTCCTTGGGGACGACAAAGGTTGCCTCGAATCGTCCGTTCCTGACGGAGTTCTCTCCCCGGTAGATCGTGCCGCCCGCGGCCAGGTAGCTCCAGTTGACGCCGGGATAGAAATCCACGATCGTCTGCTGGCGCGTGGCGTCATTGACGATCAAGGAGAGCGTCCCGTCGTAGGTGTCATCGATCTCGTTTCTCTCATTCCGGACAGTCCCCTTCACCGTCACCCGCGAGAGGGATTTCAGCTGTATGAGGCTCAGGCGGGGAACCCCGCCAACGCTGTCGACCCGTTCCCCGTTGATGCTGTCAACCGATGCGTGTCTCTGGGGGTACTGGAGCCGCATCGTGGGATCGCCCATGAAGAAGAACTTCTGGTCGTTCTCGGAATTTGCGCTGGTCACCTTGTGGAGGTAGAGCGCCGTCGCGGGACGTTCCACGATCACCCGGCCGAAGGGATCCCGTCCGAACATCTGACGATACGTGCCCTGGTTCAGCTGGGCGTTGGCCCCGGCGTAGACCTTCCTCGTGGCCGAGACCACCCCCACGGCTCCGCCTTCCCTCCGGTTCATTAGGACCTCTCCCCCGGTGAGGGATTTGGGATTGTCGAACTGGGAGAAGTTGCAGGTCGCGAGAAAGAAGACCGCGAGCCTGTCTGCGTTGAAGAGCTGCGGAATCGATGTCCCCACCTCGAAGATCCGTTCGTGGGCCCAGACGTTCGGGTTCCCGTGCCCCGCATAGTTCAGCACGAGAACGCCCTGGTTGATCTGATCGATGATGTCGCTGTAGGCACCGGGTTTGCGCCGTCCCACAGCCGTGTTCTCGGTCGGGTATTCAGCTATGTACACCTTCTTTTTTTCAAACTCATCCGGCGTGTAGATGGTGCTTGCCAGGATCTCCGAATCCCGGCTGTGGATTGTGCCGTCGGAGTTGCCGTGGTCGCTTGTCCAGGCGTCATCCCCGATGAAGAGCATTCTCGTCTTCCAGCTGTCCTGGATCGAGTTCTGGTCATACCGTATGACTTTCTCGACGACGGTCTCCGCCTCGCCGGAGTTGCGGGCGGAGATTCTCCCCGCGACCATGGAGATGGCGCTGGTTGTTCCGAATTTCACGAAGAAATCGTCCGTCGAGTAGCTGTCCACGTCATCCAGCGATTCGACGCTCTGCCACGTCGGCACGTAGCTCGACCGGAAACCGAGGATCCCCTTGTAGTCGTACGACCCGCCGCCCAGCAGGAGAACAAAGGCCGGAGGCGGAGTCCAGTGGTCGTACGCGTACTTGAGGTAGTCCCTTACCGCCGTAATGTCCGGGAGTCCTCCCCCGAACTCATTGTAGACCCTGTTCACGTCCACAATGAGCGTCCTGAGACCTCCGTGCTCCGGCCGTTCGCGATGCGCTTTCAGTTTCTCCGCCGCGGCCTGGAACTCTGGCGTTGTGAGGATGATGAAGTCCGCCCCGTCGGCATATCCCCGGAGATCCTGGTTGGGCACCCGCTGAACGGCGGTCGGCACCTTCCACGCCGAAGGTCCCGTCGCGCAGTACTCGGAGACACGGCCGGAGGTTTCCGCCGAGCGGAAGGTGTAGGAACCGGTCACACCTCCGATTCTCAGCACACTGTCGTGCTCGGTGACGTCAAAAATCCACGGCATCGAGGAGAACTGTTGCAGGCGATACTCGACGACGCCTGATACATCCGGCGAGCGAAACCGGAGTTCGTCCCCCTCCCCCCAGAGCATCCGGGGGTAGAGGATCTCAATCCAGTCGATCCACCCCTGAGAGCCCGCGGCGGAGGAGGTATAGGCGAAACTGAGCCGGCTCTCGTTGTTCGGCAGAGAGGATGATCCAGGTACCTCGAACACCCGGGCTCGCCCCTCCAGGTAGCCGAAGATGCCCGGGATGGCATGCGATCCGATCACCGTGCCCCCCTCCCGGACCGTGAACGTGGAGAGCGAACTCGATTGGGCCACGAGCCTGTACCGGTAGGTCATGGCATTACCCTGCAGAAGGCCCGGCAGATGCGTCACATGCGTAAAGGATCCCGATGGACCCGAGATCGACTGGCCCAGCCAGTCCTTCCCGGACCCGAGGAGGTTGAATTTTTCCTCTTCGATGGCGACGCCGTCTTGAAAGCTCTCGGCGACAACATCGGGTTCCGCGGAGGCGGAGAGACGTTCCCCCATCCGCTTCCCCTGCGTCCCGCCAAAGGTCAGCCAGTAGATGTTCTCTTCAGCATAGTGGTTGATGGCGTGCCGGAGCGTTGTGGACCGAGCGTCGTAGTACCAGCCACCGGCAGACCGGCCATAGAAGAGGAGGAAATCCCCCTGATCAAATGAGCCGTCGGATTCACCCTCGACGTGCACGGCCACCTCCTCCAGGTCAACCGCACGCGGGAGCGTCACGTCTTCGGGGATCTCCCTGCCACCGTTCCCATAGATCTTGATCGTGCGGGGATCAAGGCTCCCGACCGGAATGCCGGCTGCCGAGAACCACTGCCCGTCCAGACGGTAGATGCCTTCTTCCTTCACCGTGAGCCTGTACCACTCCCCTGAGGCCAGAACGCTGGAGACCGGCTGCGCAACTGCCTTTGCCCGACCCGGCACCGACCAGGTCAGAGCGGCGTCGCCGTTCAAGAGGGCATTCTTGAAGAGCAGCACATCCGCCCGCTCGAGGCGTCCGACCATCACGGGGCCGAACGTGACCTCGATGACCATCTTTCTGTACCTGCGCGCGGCCCGAGCGGTGAGATCATACTGCACCGGGAAGATTTTGATCAATCCGACCGGGACTGATCGTGCCCGGCCGCCGTATGCGATTTCCACCACCTGCGACGGCAGGAACCCGGACTTCGAGTACGCCTCCGGGTCCTCCTGATACGTCGCGGAGCCGACCAGGCTATCCCCTCTCTCCCTGAGGGGGACGGGAGGGCATGCAACGTCGCGAAGCTCCTCGCTCTCAGCGTCAATGACCTTCACGACGGTCCCCTCCGGGGCGGGCATCGCTATGGCAATGGCGCGGTAGTGGATGTCGGGCTCTCCGACATGGTTCGCCGCGTTGAGGGGAAGAGCTCCCTCGAAGGTCATCTGCGTAAATGATTCGGGACCGTCCTGGATGAACCGAGGCGGGAGGAATCTGGGGCGGTACTCAAAGACTACTCTGCGGTTGTCGGAGTGGAGAAGGGTGATCTCCCGGGAAGGCGGCTCGGGTATCCTCACCTGGGGGGACCGGTCCACGGCACGACTGCGCCGCACCTCCTGAGCCGGAGCATCCGCCGCACCAACGGCCAGCAGGCCCGACGAGGCGAGGAACACCAGTACCGAAGATATCAACCTGTTCATGTCTGCCAAGAAAACAAAAAAAACCGAACGCTATATCGACTCTATAACATTCGGCGGCAGAACCCCCGTGGAGCACCGCCCTGTTATAGAATGCTGGTTAAGGATCAACACATTGCCGCCTGCACGAGAGGAGACCATGCTGCGATCCCCTCACCCGAAAACCATTAACCGAACAATTCTATAGGCTGCGCTCCGCACTGAGTATGTCGTCAATGAAAATATAGAGATTGAAGCCGAAATTGTCAAGTCATCCCTCCACGAGAGGTGCCCTGAGAGGTGACAGAGAACACAGAGCGGGCCGATTGATTCTGTGGCCAGAATTTGATAGATTTTAAAGACTTTTGGTCTCTCACATCCTTCTGTCACCACCGGTCCTGCATGGCGAAGTCACTGAATGTCCTTTTTCTCTCGAGTGAGGTTGAGCCCTTCGCGAAGACCGGCGGTCTCGCCGACGTATCCGGAGCCCTCCCCCAGGTCCTGAAGAAGCTGGGTCAGGAAATCCGCGTCATGATGCCACGCTACGGGGCCATCAATAAGCGGAAGGATCGACTCCACGAAATGATCCGCCTCAAGGACATCGACACGCCTGTTGGCGCCAAGAGCTACCCCGCCAGCGTCCACTCCTCCTTCCTGGTCAACGTCCATGACAAGGTCCAGGTCTACTTCGTGGACAACAGCAAGTTCTTTGGACGAAGCGGAATCTACATGCATCCGGAAACGAACAAGGACTATGCCGATAACGACGAACGCTTCACCTTCTTCTCCCGGAGCGTCTTCGAGATCTTGAAGAAGATGGGGTGGGCACCCGACATCATCCACTGCAGCGACTGGCAAACCGGTCTCGTCCCGGCATACCTCCGGACGCTCTATAGCGCTGAGCCGCTCTTCAAGCATACCCGGACCGTCTTCACGGTTCACAACATGGCCTACCAAGGGAGCTTTCCGCGAGAGTCGTTCGCGAAGACACACCTTCCCCCCGAGGCATTGGGTGAAAAGGGTGTTCTCTCCCGGGGCAGGGTGAATTTTCTGAAGGCCGGTCTGCTCTATGCGGATGCCCTCACCACCGTCAGCGAACGCTATGCCCGGGAGATTCGCTCGTCGGAGGAATACGGCTGCGGTATGCAGGGCGTCCTTCGCAGACGAAAAGGTGACCTCACGGGTATCCTCAACGGGGTTGACTACTCCCTCTGGGACCCTTCTGTGGACAGGCTCATCCCTCAGCAGTACGACGAGCGATCCATCGAGCTGAAGGTGGAGAACAAGAGGGCGCTGTTGAGACATTTCAGGCTTCCGTTCAGCGAAACCACCCCGGTCATCGGGGTCATCTCGCGACTGGCCGACCAGAAGGGTTTCGATCTCATCGATGAGATCCTGGACCAGATGATGGAGGAGGACCTGCAGCTCGTTGTCCTGGGGACCGGAGAGAAGCCCTACCACACGATGCTCGAGAGAGCCGCAAAGAAGTATCCCACGAAGGTGGCAGTGGCGCTCACCTTCGACAATCCGCTTGCACATCTCATTGAGGCCGGGAGCGACATGTTTCTCATGCCCTCGCGCTACGAGCCCTGCGGCCTCAACCAGATCTACAGCCTCCGATACGGGACCGTTCCGATTGTGCGGGCAACCGGAGGGCTCGACGACACGATCGAGGATGTGAGAGGGGCGAGAGGGACCGGGTTCAAATTCAGCGCGTACTCGGGGAGAGAGCTCCTGAAGACCATTCATCGGGCGCTCCGCGCGTTTGAAGAGCCGACCACCTGGAGAAAGATCATGCGTGCGGGGATGGCAAAAGACTTTTCATGGGAAGCATCGGCAAAGAAGTACCTTCAGCTCTACAGGAGCCTCGCGAGAAAGTGACCACCGGAGGACGCCCCGCCGTCTTTCTGGACAGGGACGGCACCATCAATGAAGAAGTCGAGTTCGTCTGTTCGCCGGACGAACTGCGTTTGATCCCCGGTGCGGCACGCGCAATCCGCAGACTCAACGGATCGGGCCTTCTCACCTGTGTCATCTCCAATCAGTCGGGGGTAGCTCGAGGGTTCCTCACCGAGGAAGATCTCCGTCACGTCCATGAGAAACTCGAGCGGGACCTCCTGCGCGAAGACGCGCGCGTGGACCGGATCTACTACTGCCCGCACCACCCCACGGAAGGACGTCCCCCGTACAACGTCTCCTGTGCCTGCCGGAAGCCGGCCACCGGCATGCTCCAGGCGGGGAGAGAGGAATTCTCGATTGATCTCGAGCGCTCTTTCGTGGTCGGCGACCGTGTCGCGGATATCGGGGCGGGCAAAGCGGCGGGGGCGCAGACCATCCTCGTGCTGACGGGGTACGGAAAGAAGACGCTGGAGGAGTGCAGGGAGACCGGGCTCACCCCGGACAAGATCCTGCCGTCACTGGCGGAGGCGGTTGAGTACATCCTGGGAGAGAACGGCTCGCATGCCTAAGGGAACGGTACGCTTTTCCGACATAGTCTCGGTCATCATCCCCTTTGCCGCACTTGCGCTGCTCCTCTCAGCATGCAGCGAAGATCCGACCGAAGAGAACGCTCTGACGGCGGCCCTCCCGCTGGAGGAGGTGGAGGTGCATGACACGACAGTCTTCGCAAGCTCGACCTCGTCGTTCAAGGCGTTCATTCCGATGGACGGGAAGCTGAACCTGCTCGGAAAGAGTGACGAATACACCGCTCTCCTCCCGATGGCCTTCTACGGCGCACTCTTCCCGGTGCGGGACACCGTGCTCGTCGAGTCCGCCACGCTGAAACTCAAGGCGGTCACCTGGTCCGGCGATTCCACCGCTCCATTCGGGTTCACGGTCCACAGGATCCTGCGCAACTGGAACCAGAGCACGGTCACGTGGGACTCCGTCCAGACGGGATTCTACGATGCGGGGGTGACACACGGGAGCTACGCCTCGGGTGCTGCACCCGACACCCACACCGTCACTGTCGATCTGGACACGGCTCTCGTGCGCGCCTGGCTGCAGCCCTCGACCGACACGACGACAACGAAATTCGGGATCATCCTGGTTCCCACCGCGTCCACGAACATCGTGCGGGGTTTCGAGGGTTTCGAATCGAGCCCGGACAGCGTGCTTCCCACACTCGAGATCGTCGCCACAAACGTGGCCGGCACCACGCGGGACACGTCGGTGTTCACCCAGGGCGTTGATACGTTCGCGGGAAACAGGGACAACCTCATCACCGACCCCGGACTGCTCTACGCCCACGCCGGCATCGTCTACAGGAGCACCCTCCAGTTCGACGTGTCGTTCATCCCCCGGGGTGCCATCGTCAACAAGGCGGAGATGCAGCTCGTGCTGGATCCTGCAACAACACGATTGACCAGATTCACGGCCGACACCGTTGTCTCGCCCCACATCCTCCTGAGCAGCTCGGGCAGCTCCGTCTTCGAATCGGATCGCCCGAGTGCCTACGGCAGGCGCAAGGAGGGGACATCCAACATCTTCACGTTCAGCGTTCCGCATGCAGTGCAGTTCTGGCTGCTGGGGGCGAACTACGGGCTCCTCCTCAAGACGGTCACCGGACCTGAAACAGGCACGACCGGACTATCGCGATTGTTGGTATCAGCGATTCACGACCTACATTGGGGCAGACCTGAACGTGTATCGGTGCTGCGTGTTGGCATACAACCAGC
>Ga0209536_100000770_pt1 | contig 52823 bp, 38 predicted proteins | sample DeeMarSeWOR28_12_FD_187461 | JGI IMG/M metagenome (GOLD analysis project Ga0209536, IMG submission 187461) | Marine sediment microbial communities from White Oak River estuary, North Carolina - WOR-2-8_12 (SPAdes) (version 2) | ecosystem: Environmental > Aquatic > Marine > Intertidal zone >... | reverse complement strand
TCTGAGGATGAATATCAAAAATCTTTTAATGCTGTTAATCTACGTATTATATCACTGTTCCCATTTGGATTTTATCATTTAAATTCAGGTGAAAGAGTATATATAGATACTACGAACACCCCTCCTATTAGATTTATCATTCATGGAATTTTAAATGATAATATAATATTTGTATATTGTAAGAATGTAGGATGGTGATTAAAGTTAAGAAATTATTAGTAATTGGCATTATTTCTTTGTTTGTTGGACTTGCATTTATCCCAACTTACAACGCTGTTTCTATCAGAATAGATATTGAGAAAACAAACACTGTTGTAGATAATACTAAAGAGGATTGCATTGATTGTCAGATTAATGGTAAGCCGCATCTTGCTGAGAAATTACTTAACAGATTAGACGAGAATGAAGTATTATCAGATACAATTAACTTAAATAATCTCCAAGATGACAGGCCTATATGTATCTTATTAAAAAGTCTTGCAACACATTATGCTAAGTTATTTTACAAATATTTTGTGTTAATATATTCCTGTTCATATGGAACACTACGATATTGGATTTATTATCTATTAACGATAAATTATGCTGCTATGGGTTTATTTATACTTGAAATTTATAACTCATTATCCTGTGGAGAATAACCAAACCAAACTATATATTACAAAATATCCTCATCAAAAAATTTACTATCTGGAAGTGTTAAAAATTTATATACCTTATATCTGATATGAATATGAAAAAAGGGAGGAAAAAGATATGCAAAACAAAATTTTAAGGGAAGGATTGGTAGTTGGGATAATATGTCTTTTATTATTTTCAACAACACCTATAATGATAGGTCAAAATATCAAAGAGGTAAATCAAACATCAACAACTCAAAATATAATAAATCCAGAATATCCACAACCTGATTTAAAGATAGTTGATTTTTATTATAAACAAAACCTATGGCCAGATTCTTATATTGTTATAAAAAATATTGGGGATAAAACAATTCCAAGTGGAACCTATTTGAAAAGTCATATGGTTATGAAGACAAAATCTTTCCATCAAGAATGCTCATATACCGATTCTAGCACACTTCTATACCCAATTAATCCAGGAAAAGGAATAACATTTTTAGGAGGATGGTTTTGTGTTGATAAATTATGTTACTTCAATGGATATGTAATCCTTGAAGTAGACCCAGATAACAAAGTGATTGAATCAAATGAAAACAATAACGTTGTATGGGCATATTTAAAAGTGGTGGTAACGACTTATTCTAACAATTATATTCGTGCTAAAATAACAATAGGGGAATTAAATGACGGATATCCTAAGAATATTGATATTTTTAATTATATATTAGATAAATTTACTTTTAATACTAATAAATGGAGCTTATAGAATGAAGAAATTATTGATATTAGGCGTTATTGCTTTGTTTATTGGACTTGCATTTATCCCAAGTTTCAATGCAGTATCAATTAAAAAGGAAATTGAGAGATCTAATGATAAATCAGACTATATAAATATAACAGCAATAGCTGTTGATGCTGATCTTTTCCATTTGTATATTAGTTATATAATGGTTCCAGTAAAGATTAGATTAACAAGTAAATATGGGTTTTATGATAAAGTAAAATGGACAAGTAGGGGAAGTGTTACTTTTTATAATGTTTGGAAAGAATATGAATTAACTATAAAGGAGGAAAGCAAATACTTTAGTACTGTATTCATAGAATGGCGTTCAGAAACAAAAGTATATTTAGGTTTGAGATGGAAAATAAAACCAAGAAATATAGACTATACCACTCAAGAACAAATACAAAATGTTTTATCTTTTAATAATGTAACATCAAATAATATTGATGATTGTATTGAATGTCAATCAGATGATAGACCTATATGTGAATTATTATTAAAATATGGAAAATATTTTGATAATTTGAGGTATTATTATTTTAATTTATCTTTGTACAATCCAGACAATTTAATACTTTCTCTGGTGTTTATTATATATTCAACAATAACTATCAATATATTTACAATTGGTGCAATATTAAAATGTTGGGATAATCCATTTTATCCATAATTTTAATTTTAACCTTATTCCTCTAAAAACTTACTATCTTGAAGGATTAAAGATTTAAATACTACTTAGAAGATTTGATAATGTAAAATAGGGAGGAAAGAATAATGAGAAATATTTTATTTAAAAAGGGGCTAATAATTGGAATAATTGGTTTATTAATCCTAACCACTATCCTACCAGCAACTGGAACATTAATTAATAAAAATATCAAATTAGAAGAACAAAATACATCAGATAAACAAGATAACCCTATTAATTCAAATAGTGATAGTATTGACTGGTGGCCAATGTATCAACACGACCCACAGAATACGGGTTACTCAACCTCAAAAGCACCAAATACAAATAATGTTTTATGGACATATAATGCAAAAAAATGTCGCGGATTACTTTCTTGTCCAGTAGTTGTTGATGGTAGGGTTTACATTGGTGGTGATGGAGAAGATTTACGTTGGTTTCGCTTAATTGAAAAAGATTTGGGAGGAAAACTGTATTGTATAGATGCTACCACCGGTGGTCATTTATGGATGATAGACTACCCAATTGAGGGTAACCTTCATAATAATATTTTAGCAGCACCTGTTGTAGATGAAGATAAAGTTTTTGTTTGTCCTATGTCAGATGATAATCCTTATGGAGAAATTCATTGTTATAATGCTCTTAATGGAGATCTATTGTGGGAAAAAAAAGATATTGGCGGAGTATCATTTGAAGGTATTACAGTTAGTAATGGAAAACTCTATGCCATTGCATTAGTTGATGGATTTTTTTATAGAAAAGTTTATTGCTTGAATACCACAAATGGTGATATACTATGGGATTTCTATGAAGAAGGACTGAATGGATGTCCAGCAGTTGTCAATAACAAGGTGTATATTTGTAGAAGAATTGGAGATGGTAATTTTAATGACGTTTATTGTTTGAATGCTTCTTCTGGTGATCCAATCTGGAATTGGCAAGCCCCCTATAATATAAAATTCGGAGATTCGCCCACAGTTATTGATGATAAATTATATATCTGTGCTGAAGGACTCTTTGAAATACCTGGAGCAATATTTTGTATAAATGCACAAAATGGGGATACCATCTGGATGTCAGAGGTTAGAAATAATTTTAGAAGATCTGTAGCTTACTACAATAGTAAGATCTATGCTCAATGTTATGACATGTTTTATTGTTTTAATGCTGACACAGGTAAGCTAATTTGGAAGCAAAAAATACAAGTAGCAGTTGATCAGACACTCCCAATTATTGCTGATAATAAAGTGTTTATATATTCACCAAGTCATTTTAATTTAAAATATTATTGTTTTGATGCCTTGACAGGTAATATCATTTGGACTTTGAAAATCCCTGGTTTTTTTACGTTGTGTTTAGGATCTGCAATTGCTGATGGTCAGCTTTACTTTCCTTTTGGAAATCAGATGATCGGAGAGGATGGTACGGTTTATTGCATCAGTGATATTGATTCCAATGCCCCTGAAGCTCCAGAAATAAATGGTCCAACCAGTGGAAAACCTGGAATAATCTATAATTATTCAATCATGGCAACCGACCCAAATGGTGATGATATTTATTACTACATCACTTGGGGAGATGGTACAAAAGATGAGTGGTTCGGTCCATATAGCTCTGGTGAAACCGTATCAATTAATCACAGTTGGTCTGATAAAGGACAATACGAAATAAGAGCAAGGGCAAAGGATTCCAATGAATTACGAGGTGCAATTGGAATTTTGAAATTTACTATGCCCAGAGCCAAATCAATATCAAATTCACCATTGTTGAGGTTTTTAGAACGATATCCACTACTATATAAAATATATAATTTCTTTGTAAAATAGGAATTTATTTGTAAAATTACCTTGTTTGCACATAAATTAGTCAAATAGTTTAATATAAATCTATACCTTTAAAAAAATAGTAGCATAGGGAGGAAAAGAAATATGAAAAACACCATATTTAAAAAAGGTTTAGCAGTTGGAATAATATTCCTGCTTGTTGGAGTTTGTATAACATCTTCTACTGGTAACAAAGGTAAAGATACACCTCTAAAAATCAACATATCAAAAACAGTTAATAATATTGAAAAATCAAATTACTTAAAAATTAAAAATATCCGCGGTGGAATTGGTATAACCTTCCTGTTAACAAACGAGGGGGATAACACTTTAAATAATATAACAATAAATATTGAAGCTATTGGTCGATTTATAAAAATCAAATCACCAAAAATAATACATATACCAGAACTTAAAGCTGGACAATCTACTAAGCAAAAATTAAAAATATTTGGTCTTGGCTTTGGTGAACCAGTAGGTTATAAAAGAATTAAAATTATGATATCTGCTCCAGGTATAACTACTATGGAAAGAATAGTCCTTGTTAATATAGTTGGACCATTTGTCAATATAATTAGTGTTTTTTTCAATGATGAAGCGGCATTTCAAGGATATACACTTTTTGCTCCAGAATATCATACTAAAACCTATTTAATCAATAATAACGGAGATATTGTTAACAAATGGAGTAGTAACTATTTACAATGTGCAGATTGTTATCTCTTAGAAAATGGTAATCTTCTTCGCAGTTGTTTACCTTGCATTAATCATAAATTTCCTGCTGGAGGAATAACTGGGCGTATAGAGATGTTTAACTGGGGAGGAGACCTGATTTGGGAATTCGAATATTCATATAATGAATTCTGCCTGCATCATGGATTCAAGGTAATGCCAAATGGAAATATTTTAATGATAGCCTGGGAGAGAAAAGAATATAATGAAGCTATTGCAAATGGGAGAAATCCTCTATCAATTCCAGCTGGAGTTATCTGGCCATGTTATATTATTGAAGTTGAACCAATATTTCCAATAGGTGGAAAAATTGTCTGGGAATGGCATGTATGGGACCATCTAATACAGGATTACGATTCTACAAAAGATAACTATGGAGTCGTTGCAGATCATCCTGAACTTATTGATTTAAATTTTGGACTATTAACCGGATTTCTCGACTGGAATCATATAAACTCAGTTGATTACAATGAAGAACTAGATCAGATATTAATTAGTTTACACGTTCAAAATGAGATATGGATAATTGATCATAATACAACTATTGAAGAGGCAGCAGGTCATACCGGTGGTAAAAGCGGGAAAGGTGGAGATATTCTATATCGCTGGGGAAATCCTCAAGCATATAGAGCTGGAACTGTTTATGACCAAAAGTTATTTGGACAACACGACGCTCGCTGGATTAAAAAAGGATGCCCTGGAGAAGGACATATTACAATATTTAATAATGGTTTTTTACGCCTAGGTCCATTATATTCCTCTGTTGAAGAAATCATTCCCCCTGTGGACGAAAATGGTTTTTATTATCTAGAACCGGATCATACATACGGACCAAAAGAACCGATTTGGAGTTATACTGCTGAAAATCCAACTGATTTTTATGCAAGTATAATCTCTGGAGCTCAGCGCCTTCCTAATGGAAATACACTCATCTGTGATGGAACATCAGGCGTATTCTTTGAGGTAACACATGAAAAAGAAATCATTTGGAAATATGTCAACCTATACCCAGAACCCGTAAAAACAAATGTTGTTAAAATCCATCGTTATCCCCTTGATTATTCTGGGATTAAAGAATACTTTATAAAAAATGATTATAATAATAATCTTGACAACATTCTGAATTTTTCGTTTTTTGAATGATACCCAATACTATATAGAGTCCTCTAAATAATCAATATCGTATAGTGTTAAAGATTTAAATACTACTTATCAGATTTGAATATGTATATAGGGAGGAAAGAAAAATGCAAAACAAGATTTTAAGAAAAGGATTGATAGTAGGAATAGTTTTTATCTTTATTGGAATGTCTTTAATTCAAACTGTGGCAAGTACACATGATAAAACTATCGAAATAAAAGAAATGATTAGCAATAAAAACTCAAATAATATATCTTGGACTTATTTTTTATTTGGACGTATTAAGAATTATGAAATAGTTGAATATGAGGATAAAGAATACATATTAGGTAGAACAATATTTGTAAGAGGTTTTGTATGGAATGTTTTTCCAGATTTGGATTTTCCATTACCAGCCATTTGGATATATGAAACTTTTTGTATTCCTCTTGAAGGTGCTATTATAATGGGTCCAACTAAATATCTTGGACATTATTTCTTCCTTGCAAAGGGTGAATTATAAATTTGAAAGAAAATAATAATATAACTAACAGTTTTTGTAAGAAAGGTTTAGCAGTAGGAATAATTGTATTATTTATCGGACTTACATTTATCCCAAGTTTCAATGCTATATCTATATCTACTTCTGATGATACAACACCGCCAGAAACAACTCATAATTTAAACCCACCAACACCTGATGGTAATAATGGTTGGTATGTAAGTGATATTGAGGTTACATTAACTGCTACTGATGATATGTCAGGTGTTAATACTACTTATTACAGAGTAAATTGTGGAGAATGGTTGATTTACAATTCTAAATTTGTTATATATGAAGATGGATATGATATTCTGATGGAATATTATTCAGTTGATAATGCAAATAATCAAGAACCAATAAATCAGATATCTTTTAATTTGGACCAGACAAAACCAGATATTGACTTGAAACAAACGATTAATATTAAACCATTTAGTTATAATTTAACAAAATGCGATGTAACCACAGTCTGGACTATAATACTTAATGCAACAGCAACTGATGAAACGAGTGGTATGGAACGTGTAGAGTTCTATCTAAATGAGAGATTACAAGAAACTGTTTATGGACCATGACCATACTATACATGGTCATTCAAATACCCTGAAGGAGTAAAAATTATTCGCCTTCCTGCTTATGCATATGATAAAGCTGGAAATTGGAGATTTGACGAATATATCGAACCTGGTTTGATTAACACCCAGCAATCATTACATACATTAACACTACCAACTTCTGATATTAAAGAGGATTGTGATTGTAAATCTTTTGATATGACACATCTTGCAGAGAATATAATTAATAAACTTGGGAAGAATGAAGTATTATCAAATCTAATTAACTCATATATTCCACAATCTAATAGACCTTTTTGTGACCTTTTAAGTTATTTAATGGAAAAAAATGCGGAAAATTGTGAATATTACTGGAAAAAATGCGGGGAAACAGGAGATACAATTTGGTATTTTTATTATTATTTTTTATTATCAATTTGTGTAAGTAAAATATATTTTTACGTTGGGCTTTGGGAAAAATTTTGTAATGGAGACCCATCCTTACCTTTATATTAAATAATATTTAAATTTAAAGATGTAACAATTATGAATAATCAACTCAAAGCATCCTTTATGATAAGTCTGATGCTGATAAGTATAATTTTTACTGTGTTTAATGTAAATGCTATTCCTATCAAAAAGAAATCACTCGTATTTCCATGTATAGAAGTAAATGTTGAAGAGATATATGGTACAATTGACAATCCAAAATATAAACCATTACCAAATGTATCAGTTGAAATTGAAAGTAGTATATTTGGTATCTTTTGGAATTTTGTCTGGAGTGGAAAAACTGATGAAATTGGGACAACTGGTGATGTTGTTGTATCTGCAGCAGGATTATACTATAAAATAACAGTATCAAAAGATCAGTATCATACATATAAGTGCAATCCAGAATTAGTAATATTCATAGAATCAGGTGTTTTTAATTTTGAAGAATATTTTACAATGGCGGAGGATGGAAGTCCCTTCCAAAAATATGCAAACCAAAATATATGCAATCTATATGATTTTGGGCGCTTACCACTGTTAAACCTACTCCTCCAATGTCTCACAATCTGATTATGTTATAGATTTATTAATAATTAGCTGGATTATATTTTAACAAAAAAATAACTATTTATTATTTTTATTATCATTTTGTTCAAAATTTTTATTACTAACTATTAACAACCTACTATCTTTTATTAGATAAAAGAGTGAAAGGAGTAAAATTATGAATAAAACAATTGTAATTATTATTTCTACTTTTTTAATATTTATTAACTCAATAAATGTATATAGCGCTAATCAAATAATTAGTTTTTCAGCCTCAGGTTATAATGAAATAGATGAAAAAATTAAAGATGAAATGAATTCAAAACATATCCCTGGTTTATCTGCAGCAATTGTTATTGATGATACAGTTGTATGGCAGAATAGTTATGGATACGCAAATATTGAAGAAAATAAATATGTTAATAATGATACTTTATTTAAGATAGCTTCTGTATCAAAAACAATAACTGCAACAGCCTTAATGCAACTTTTTGAACAGAATTATTTTGAGTTACAAGATCCAATAAATGATTATCTCCCTTATAATGTGATACATCCTCAATATCCCTCAAAAGATATTACTTTTCATATGCTTCTAACACATTCATCAGGAATAAATGATAACTGGGAATACATGTTTCATTTTGTAGGCGATTCCCCGATTTCATATCAAACCTTTCTTGGAGAATATTTAGTCCAGGGAGGCCTATTTTATAATGAAACCAATAATTTTTGTTCATGGGAACCTGGAACAAGTTGGGATTATAGTAATGTGGGTGTTGCTTTAGTAGGATATCTTGTCGAAATTATCTCAGGGATGAATTTTACATCCTATTGTGAGAGCAACATTTTTGAACCGTTAGATATGGAAGAATCTGGTTGGTATCTCCGTGATCTTGATGAATCCCATATTGCAATGCCCTACCATTGGAATGGAATTGAATATGAACCATATGGCCATATTGGATGGGTAGACGTCCCAGCAGGTGATCTTAGAACAAGCTCATCACAATTAATAAAATTTTTAAGTATGTATATACAAAACGGTAGCTATAATTCTAAAAAAATACTGGATTCTGATACCGTTAGCTTAATGCTAACTCCACAACTTCCATTTAATCAAAATCTTGGTCTAATATGGTGGAAAAGCAACATAGGTGGTAGAATTGTTTGGGGACATGGTGGTTCTGATTATGGTACAAAGGCTCAAATGTACTTTGATAATAAAACAAAAATAGGAGTAGTAGTTCTAACTAACGGAGAGTCAAACCCTTATCAAATTTCTGATTATATTTTTGATTATGCAGAAGAATTAATGAATAACTCTAAACCTACTCCACCAAAGATTGATGGACCAAATATCGGTAAAACAGGAGTTGAATATAATTTCACTTTTAATACCACAGATCCAAATAACGATCCGGTAATGTACTATATAGAATGGGGAGACAATAACATCGAGTGGACTGAATATAGTGATTCTGGATTAGAAATAATGTTGAAACATACCTGGAAGAAGAATGGTAATTATATAATAAGAGCAAAAGCAGTAGACATTTATGGTTATGAAAGCAACTGGTCTGAATACACTATTACAATGCCAAGAGAAAAATCAATAATTAATTCATTATTTTTAAAATTTATTAGTCAATATCCAATCCTTGATATTGTCCTCCAAAAAATCTTAAAATTGTTATATTAAAAACTTATATATAACTTATCAGATTACAATTTATAACAAGGGAGGAAAAACATGGTAAAAAAAATTATTGTAATATTTATATGTACGCTGTTGATAATAACAACTATACCAACTATAAGTGGAAATATATCTGTTTTAGATAAACAAGTTAAATCAAATCCTATCTTTAACAATAGTGAAATAATTTTTGAGGATGACTTTAACGATAATACAAAAAATTTTAGCAAATGGACAGAGTTATTTACTGAAGGGGAATGGTGGGAAAGAAATCAAAGAACTGAATTCCGATTATATGAGACAACACATTATTCTTACGAAGGTATCAATAGTTCAGAGTTTACAGCATCATTTTCTTCAACTGAAGGTATCAATATTTTAGCTGACATGATAACAGATATAGAACATTCACCTGGACAATATGTAGGTGGCCCACATATTAAAATTACTAATGGAACAAACTATATTGATATATCTTATTCTAGACATTTTGATGAAACACGTATTAAAGATAGTAAAGGAACTTATATTGTTTTAAATTATAATAAACCAGATGGGGATTGGATAAATCAGATAAAAATATTTTCTGATAGATACAAGGTTAGAATGGATTCAGATGATAGCGGATGGATATATGAGTCTATATTTCCCTCAAATCCAACACTTACAATAAGATTATATATACAACTTGCCGGAGATCATCCAAATCTATATTGGATTGCTGGTTTTGATAATATAAAAATTGAAACAACAACCTTTGAAAATCAACCACCAATCTCTGATTTTACCTGGAATCCAGAATATCCAAAAACAGAAGAAAAAGTTTTATTTGATGGATCAGCCAGTTATGATCCTGATGGATTTATTGAATCATATGAATGGGATTTTGGAGATGGAAATATTGGCAATGGAATGATAATTAGTCATAAATATTATGATGCTGGCGTTTACAATGTGACTTTAACTATTAAAGATGATGGAGGATGTGAAGATTTTATTACAAAAGCAATCGTGGTAAAATCTAATCAACCACCTAATGCTCCTATCATCAATGGTCCTTTATATGGAAGACCTGATACTGTTTATAATTATATTTTTACATCTGAAGATCCAGATAATGATGAGTTATATTATGAAATTCTTTGGGGAGATGGAACATATGAAGAGTGGCTTGGTCCCTATCCTTCCAATAAATTGGTAATAGTAAATCATTCTTGGTCTGGAAATGGTAAATATATTATTATGGCGAGAGCAAAGGATGATAGTAATTCAATTGGACAATGGGCAGAACTTGAAATAATGATGTTTAAAGGTAAGTCATTATCTAGTTCATTATTATTTAGGTTTTTAGAAAGATACCCAATCCTGAAAATACTCTTCCAAAGACTCTCAATCAATTAGTATATATTTCAATTAATACAACATCTTACATCTTTCATCTCTATTTTCATTTTATTTTATTACATTATATAATTATTTGAGTTAATAATTTTATTTTGTAATATATTTGGAACAAAATGTTTTATTATATTAAATTCTAATTTTTAAAAGGTAATTAACATGAAAAAAACTGTATTGATCATTTGTTTAATATTTGTATTTCAGACAGCTGTGACAGGTTCATTAAATAACACATTTTCTAAAAATACGTTAGAAAGTAAAAATTTATATGATATAAATTGGGAAAAACATATTATTGACAACACATTTGATTATGCATTTGGTGTTCACGCATTTGATGTCGATTTGGATGGGAATTGTGATATTTTAGGTGCTGCACAGGAAGGTGATTTTATTGCTTGGTGGCGTAATGAAGGAGGAAACCCAATAAATTGGACTAAGTTAATAATTGATGATAATTTTAATGGGGCAACCAGTGTAGTTGCTGTTGATATCGATAAAGACAAAGACATTGATGTGGTTGGATCAGCATGGCAGGCAAATCAAATAGCAATATGGATAAATAATGGTGAAAATCCGATAGGATGGACGAAATACGTAATAAAATATGGCTTTCATTTTGCACATGAAGCTTACTGTTATGATCTTGATAAGGATGGTGATATTGATATTCTTGGAGCATCAACTGATGACAACCAGATAGCATGGTGGCGTAATGATGGTGGAGATCCAATAAGTTGGACCGAGCAGATAATTGGAAGTAATTTTTTAGGAGCAAAATCAGCTAGAGTTGAAGATTTTGACAAAGATGGCTTATTAGATGTTGTTGGCGCAGCTTTTTATGATGATAAAATTATCTGGTGGAGAAACTCTGGTGGTGAACCAATTGTTTGGCAGGAAAATATAATTGTTGATGATTTAGATGGTTCTCATAGGGTAGAAGTAATTGATATGGATTTCGATGGCGATATTGATATTGTAAGTGCTGCATATCATGATGCAGAGATTTCTTGGTGGCGTAATGATGGAGGAGATCCAATATCTTGGACAAAACAAGTTGTGACTACTTATTTTCGTGGAGCATGTATCGGTCTACCTGTGGATATTGATGATGATGGTGATATTGATATAGTTGGAACAGCTCAACAGGGGTATGACGTTGCAGTCTTTAGAAATGATGGTGGTGAACCTATCCAATGGACAAAGATTGTTATTGACACAAACTTTTATGGTGCTTGGCCTGGTTATGTTACTGATATCGATAGTGATGGTGATATTGATATAGTTGCAGGTGCAAGTTGGCAAGATACATTAGCTTGGTGGGAAAGTGACCTTAATAAACAACCTACTAAACCTGAAATAAGTGGTCCAGTAAAGGGTAAAGCAGGTATATCATATGATTATACATTTAAATCAGTTGATCCTAATTCTGATGATATTTATTTCTATATTTTATGGGATGATGGTCATTCTGAAATGTGGGAAGGTCCTTATTCTTCAGGAACTGACGTAATTTTTGCTCATACTTATGCAAAAGAGGGAAAATATACTATTAAGGCAAAAGCTAAGGATATACATGGGGTTGAGAGTGATTGGTCTGAGTTTATTGTTACTATGCCAAGATACAAAACAATATCTAGTTTGTTACCCTTGAAATTATTAGCTCAATTCCCACTTGTAAGATTCCTCTTTTTAAAATTTACTATCTTTTAGTGTTATAGATTTATATACATCGTATCTGATTAGAATAATTAATATTGGGAGGTATAAAATGAAGAAATTGTTACCATTAATAATAATTGGATTTTTAATAACAAGTGGATTTGGCGCTATTGCATTTGACACTGGAAAGGAAAAAATTGCTCATAGTGAAAATGCGTTCACACATACTGTTCTTGGAGAATTTGGAACTGCAACTTGGTGCACATATTGTAAATATGCACATGCTGCATTGAAAAATATCTATGCCGGTGGGTGGCATCCATTCTATTATGTATCACTAGTATGTGATGTTAATACCCATGCTTATCAAAGAGCAATTACCGAATTAGGTTTGACAGGTTATCCAACTGTGTATTTTGACGGCGGTTATATGACTAATGTTGGAGCTGGAAGTACAGAGGCAGCTCAAGCAGCATATAATACAAGTATTATTAATTGCGGAAACAGAGGGGTAGTAGATATTGATTTATCTTTAGGAATCACTTGGATGGGACCTGATAATCCTTCGCCAAGTAATCTTGCAACTGATGAACCTGTTGAATCATGTCTGAATTGGACAAGTGCAGAAATGAACATTGAAGTTACTATTGATAATAACGAGGGAAGTTCATATAATGGTTTTCTTCGTGTATATGTAACAGAGGTTGTAACCTCAATGGGTTGGTTGGACTCAGCGGGTCTACCATATACATTTCCATTCCTAGATTATGCTTTTAATGAAGAAATTACAATTAGTGCAGGAGGAACTTGGCAAGATGATATTAACTGGGATGGATTTGATCATGACAATGGATATGGAGATAACTACGCTGGAATAACTCAAGATAATATCATGGTTATCGCAGCAGTTTTTAATGATGCCAATGAGTATGTAGATGAAACAGTTGGCCTTCTTGCAGGAGTAAATACCGACCCAAAAACCTATGATGTATACTTCGGAACAAGCAATCCACCACCAAAAGTTGCCAGTAACCAATCAGATATAGGATATTGCCCTGGAGATAATCTTGATTTTGATACAACGTATTACTGGAAAATAGTTGTATGGGATAATCAAGGCAGCTCAGCAACAGGGCCAATATGGAGTTTTACAACAAGAGGAAACGATGCTCCAAATACCCCTAGCAATCCAGATCCAAACGATGAAGAAACAGACATAGCTATAAACACAGACCTTAGTTGGACAGGCGGAGACCCAGATGATGATGAAGTAACCTATGATATATACTTCGGAACAAGTAACCCCCCGCCATTAGTTGTGGAAAATCAATCAACTCCATATTATGAACCTTCAGGTTTACTATATTTTGAAACAACATATTACTGGAAAATTGTTGCTTGGGACCAATATGGATTATCAACACCGGGACCCATATGGAAATTCAAAACACAGGAAAACCATCCACCAAACACACCAAGTGACCCAGACCCAGAAGACGGGGCAACAGATGTTGAAATCAATGAGATAATAAAATGCACGGGAGGCGATCCAAACCCAGGTGACGTAGTCAAATATGACATATATTTCGGAAAAACCAGTCCACCACCACTAGTAATAGAAAATTCATTACAAGCAGCATATGATCCAGGAACAATGGACCTTAACACAACTTACTACTGGCAGTTAGTCTCCAGAGACAGCCAAGGATTAGAAACAACAGGACCAATATGGCATTTCACAACAGAATTGGAACCAAACGATCCACCAGGAAAACCAACAATCAACGGACCAAACAGTGGGAACCCCGGTAAAACATATGAATATACCCTTACAGCTTATGACACCGATGGAGATGACATCAGATTCATAATAGACTGGGGAGACACAGATACAGAAACAACATCCTATATTTCATCAGGAACATACACAACTGTAACACATACATGGACTTCAGCAGGAACCTACACAATTACAGCAAAAGCCCAAGACATCAAAGGAGCATATGGACCAGAAGAAACATTAAGCATCACAATAAAAAAATCAAAAACCATCAATACAAATTTCTACAGATTCCTACTAAACATACTGCAACAATTCCCAATACTACAAATCCTATTACAAAAAATGGGACTATAAAAATCCCTTTTTTTCTTTTTTTTATTACAATTAGATTATATGTTGAAAAAAAAATCTATCGCAAAATTTCATTTTATAAACTAACATCAAAATAAATTCAACTAGCATATCTTATTTAAATAATCAACTAATGAGATTCATAAAAAAATAGAAATATTTAAACTAATAAAAATTATAAAAAATAGCTAAGGGATATGAAACATGCGGATAGATGAAAAACTAAAGATGTTTGAGGATGTCTTTGCACCTAAATCAGGAGAGAAAGTACTAGTTTTAGTAGATATTCCTCATAATGACATACTTGATAATGAAACTTGGAAAAAACGTAGAGAAATGGCAGTGGATTGGTATGAATCATTCAAAGAGATGGGGAAAAAAATTGGTTTCACCGTAGATTTCCAAAAATATAATGCAACAGGCCTGCAAAATACACCTATTCCTCAGGAAATATTAGATGAAGCAAGTAATGCAAATCTTGTCATTGCCATGACAGAATTCTCGGGATCATCATCATTTATTACCCTATGTAATAAAAAAAGCAACAATATCCGTATTGTAAGCATGCCTATGGTAGAAAAACGCATGGAAAAAACTGCTTTTAGGGCAAATTACTCTGAGGTAAATACCTATGCAAAATCAATTAAAAATATGCTTACAAGGGCAGTTGGTGCAGAAATAATTTTTTCAACTGGAGATACACTTTATATTGATCTACGGAACCGTAAGGGAATGGCAGACAAAGGAGACTGCAGTAAAAAAGGTCAATTTATCAATTTTCCAAGCGGCGAGGGATTCATTGCACCATATGAAGGTACTTCTGATGAAATAAAAAAATTTGGTGAAAGTAAAACAAAAGGAATTCTTCCTGATAATCAACACGGTAGTCTATTAAAATACAGAGTTGAAAAAAATAAAATCATCGATGTCATTGGAAATAGCAAAAAGGCAGAAGAAAGAAGAGAGTTTTTTAATAAAAATGATACTAGAAGAAACATTGCAGAGCTAGGAATTGGGTGTAATCCCAGGGCAGTTGTTACTGGTAATATCCTTGAAGATGAAAAAGTCGGAGGACTTCATATTGCATATGGAAACAGTAATCATCTTGGTGGAAAAACTAAAAGTGATCTACATATTGATATCTGTTTTCCAAAGGGACTGCCTGCTGAGGCAAAAACGCTTATGTTGATAAATGAAGATAGTTCAAAAATCGAATTGATTAGAAACTCAAGGCTTAGGTATGAACTTTTAAAAAATAACAATTATAAAAAATAAAGAGCTTTTTTAATATATGAATAAGGATATAGGGATACATTGCTAAAGATAATTTATAAGTAATTATATATATATAGGGTAAACTATTATCTAATTGAAGAGATATAAAAATCTTTTTGAGAAAAGGGGGAAAAAGAATTTGCAATTAATTGTTAGTAAAAAATTATTGATTTTTATTTATATTTTGATTTTTTGCACTACTTTTTTTATATCACCTATAACTGGTTTATCAATAGATAATAATTATCCCAAAACAAAGGAATACATTGATACTGAAGGCTATATCTTGTTTGCACCAGAGCGATCAACAAAAACTTATTTAATGAATTATGAAGAAGATATAGTATATTCTTGGGATAGTAATTATAATCCTGGATTCTCAGCTTATCTTTTAAGTAATGGAGATCTTCTCCGAACATGTTATTTAGGCTCTCATCCGATTTTTTTTGCAGGTGGTATGGCAGGTGGATTTCAGGAAATTACCCCTGATGGAGAGATCGCCTGGGAGTTTGAATATAAAGATACTACCCATCTCTCACATCATGATATAGAACCATTGCCAAATGGAAACGTTTTAGTCATTGCATGGGAATATAAAAGCCCAACAGAAGTTGAGAAAGCAGGGCGCAATCCAGAAAATATCCCTCTTGATGGATTGTGGCCAGATCATATAATCGAGGTTAAAAAAACTGGTCAAACAAGCGGTGATGTTGTCTGGGAATGGCATGCTTGGGACCATCTTATTCAAGATTATAATCCGTCAAAAGATAACTATGGGGTTGTAAAAGATCATCCAGAGCTTATAGATATTAACTATGGAATAATAGAAGCTGATTGGCTTCATTCTAATTCTATTGATTATAATCAAGATTTTGATCAGATAGTTATAAGTGTTCGAAATTTCAACGAGATATGGGTAATAGACCATAGCACTACCACACAAGAAGCAGCAGGCCATACAGGTGGAAATAGCGGAAAAGGCGGTGACATTCTCTACAGATGGGGCAATCCAAAAGCATATCGAGCTGGAACCATTAATGACCAAATGTTTTTTGGTCAGCATGATGCCCAATGGATTAAAAACGGATATCCTGGGGAGGGCAATATACTTGTGTTTAACAATGGAATTGACCGTCCTGATGCTGATTATTCTTCTGTTGATGAAATTGAACCACTAGTTGATGGTAATGGAAATTATTATCTTGAACCAGGTGAGGCTTACGACCCTGATGAGCCAACATGGATATACAAATCTGAAAATCCTAAAGATTTTTTTTCAGCATCAAGGTCTGGTGCGCAAAGATTAATTGACGGAAATACAATAATTTGTAATTCAGAGGAAGGATACTTTTTTGAAGTTACATCCGAAGGGGAAGTTGTATGGGATTATCTAAATCCATATCCAGATTTATCAAATAACATTGTTTTTAAAATTTGTAAATACCCTATAGATTATCCTGGTATACAGGAATTATTTCAGCCTCCTGATACTCCTAGTACTCCTAGTGGTCCAGCTATTGGGATGGTTGAGGTTGGTTATTCTTATTCTTCTTATACTGTTGATCCTAATGAGAATCAGGTTTTTTATTTGTTTGATTGGGATGATGGAACAGATAGCGGTTGGCTTGGTCCTTATGATTCTGGTGATACTTGCACTGCAGAAAAGGTCTGGTATGAAAATGGTAGTTATAAAGTAAAAGTTAAGGCAAAGGATGTATATGAACTTGAAAGCGATTGGTCAAATCCATTAAATGTTATCATTGGAAATGTAGCACCTGATGCACCAATAATACATGGTCCTACTAATGGTAGAATAGAAATACAATATGATTACTCATTCAAATCAATAGACCAAAACAATGACGACATAAGATATATAATAACCTGGGGTGATGAAAACTCAATTACAACAGACTACTATTCATCAGAAACAGAAATAACATTATCGCACAGCTGGGGCAAAACAGGTAAATACAAAATAACTGCAAAAGCAGAAGACTCAAATGGTTTGATTGGTCCAGAGAGAAAACTTGATATAACTATTTCAAAAAACAAAGGAATCAACACACAATTTTTAAATTTTTTAGAAAATTATCCTATAATATATCAATTACTACAAAAATTATTTTAAAACATTTGATAATAATTTAGGTTTAATTTGGAAATAAAGATAAGGTTCATATTTAATATAATAAACTGCTTGAGAAGGATAAGATATGAAAATATTTTTAAATCATACAATATATATACTCAATAAATATATAATTCAAAACTAAACTAATAAAATATTAGGGGGAATTAAATATTAAAATATTTAAAAATCATAGAATTTTAATTTTTATGATTTCCTTTCTATTATTTGGAGGCTTTGTTATACCTCTATCACTGACTCAAACAATTAATAAAGATTTTGAAGCATTCTCTTTTTTTGAAGAAGGGCAATTTCTGTATTCACCATTGTGGAGTAAATCTACTTATCTGAGAGAGAGTTCTGGGCAATTAAATCATACATGGTATAGCAATTATTTACCTGGTGCCTCTGTATGGTGGATAGGTGATGAAAATTGGACGATAATGCGCACAATAAGAGTTGGTATAGGCCCTGGCTCAGGCGGGAAAGGAGGCGGTGTACAAAAGGTTGAATGGGACGGCACTGTTATTTGGGATTTTAGATATAATACAAATGGAGTTATGAGCCATCATGATATTTTTATGCTACCCAATGGTAATGTGTTTTTGATAGCCTGGGAAACAAAGACACGTTCAGAGGCAATTGCCGCAGGTAGAAATCCAAATACCCTTTCCGAAAAAGGATTATGGCCAGATCATATAATTGAGGTAGAACCTACCGGTCCGACTAGTGGCGATATCGTCTGGGAATGGCATGCTTGGGACCATCTTATTCAGGATTATGATCCATCTAAAGATAATTATGGAATAATTAGTGAACACCCAGAATTAATTGACATCAATTATGATACTACAACAGAAGCAGATTTTATGCATTCCAATTCCGTTGATTATAATGAGAATCTAGACCAAATACTCCTTAGTGTTTTAAATTATAATGAGATATGGATAATTGACCATAGTACAACTACTGAAGAGGCAGCAGGTCATACAGGTGGAAACAGCGGAAAAGGCGGTGACATTCTCTACAGATGGGGCAATCCAAAAGCATATGATAGAGGAAATTCAGATGATCAAAAATTCTCATACCAGCATGATGCGAGATGGATAATAGAAGGCTATCCTGGTGAAGGAAACATACTTGTGTTTAACAATGGCATAAACCGCCATTACTCAAGTGTTGATGAAATAATTCCACCTGTGAACGAAGATGGGGAATATTATCTTGAAAATAATGAGGCCTATGGACCTGAAAATCATACATGGTCATATACTGCTAACCCGCCTACAAGTTTTTATGAGGATCATCTTGGGGGTGCTCATAGACTTCGCAGTGGTAATACTTTGATTAGTAGTGGTGTATCAGGAAAAGTTTTTGAGGTCACAAAAGAAAAAAATATTGTTTGGGAATATAACATAGGAGGACAATTTTTCAAAGCCGTATATGTATCACTTGTGGATGAAGAACCACCAGTGCCTAACAACCCAGATTTAGATTGTTCAGGAAATCTTTCATGGACTAATATTAAACCTGGTGAAACAGTTAAAGGTAGCTTTCAAGTGTTTAACATTGGTGATCCTGGCTCTTTATTAAATTGGACAATTGATGCTTCAGCAATTGGTTGGGGAACCTGGTTCTTTACTCCAGTATCAGATGAAAATCTTACTCCTGAGGATGGAGAATTTACTGTACAAGTCTCAGTTGTTGCTCCTAATAATAAAGGATCAGAATATAATGGATATATCCGGGTTGAAAATAAAAATAATCCTGATGATTTCGATACAATTATTGTTTATTTAAAAACTCAAAGAAAATTTAACAAACAATTTTCTTTTTTCTCAGAAAAACATCCCAATACCTTTCAAATGCTCTGGTTATTGATTCAAAAAATAGTAAATAAATAGATTTTAATTATATTACGTTAAATAAAAAAATATAATCTTTATATTTTTTTAAAAAATTTAAATTTCGGGTGGTAATTTTAAAGATTTGGTAAAAAATCCGTACTAAATTATTTATAAGACATTAACATTTTAATTATATTATTTTATTCGGGGAAGAATTTATGGTAGCAGGAATTCTAAAGGATATTAAGATTATTGGAATTATCTGTATTTTTATTACAGCAACTTGTATAATTAATGTAGTTGCAACACCAAATACTACATTAACAAATATTGTTCAAGATATTGAAAAATTAGGTAACAGAGGAACAGAATATTGGGCACTTCTTGTAGCAGTTGGTGTATATGCAGATAATCCTTCACAGGATAGACCCTTAATGTTAGAGGAAGTTGATGATTTATACGAAACCCTTATCCAATCGGGGATATGGACTGAAGATCATATAAAAGTAATAAAGGGAAAAGACGCAACATGTTCAAATATAGTAGCAGGTTTTGAATGGTTGGATGATCAAGAAGACCAGGATGATTTTTCAATTGTTTTTATCACTACACATGGATCACCTATAGATTTTGACATTCCACCATTTGACGAAGAAGATAAAAAAGATGAGGTGCTGATCAGCTATTGGGGTTTTGAATATCCTAGTTTGTTTATTTATGATGATCAGATAAACCGTCACCTAAACAATTTAGAATCACAAGGTGTATGTTTAATTGTTGATAGCTGCTTTGCTGGGGGTTTTAACGATCCTCCATATCTGATTAAAACACATAACAATTTAAATCAGATGTCATCAGAAAAATTCATAAAAGAGTTTGGTGGTGAACTAAGCGGACAAAACCGAGTTGTATTAATGGCCTCACGAGAAGATGAATTATCATATTCTGGAGGTTTTGCTCCTTATGTAATCGATGGATTAAAAGGACATGCAGATACAAACAAGGATGATATTGTTACAGCTGAGGAAGTTTTTGTATATTGCGAACCAAGATGTTCACGTCAACATCCAACAATATTTGATGGTTATCCTGGTGAATTACCGCTAATGTATCTAAATAGACAGGATATAAATTCTGAAAACGAATTACAAATAGTTAAAGAAAATATTAGAAATTATTACCCAAATATTAGTTTTTCTCCTGAAAATTCTTTTATAAAAGGTTTTGTAAAAGATGCTAATACAGATGATCCTATTAGTAACGCAACTATCTTTGTAAGAGGGCGGGATGATGAATGGGATTTTTTTGAAAATTATACATCAACTGACCAGTTTGGATTTTTCAGCATAAATGTACCTGCTTGTAGATGCTGGGTATCTGTTTATACAGATGGATATTGTAGTGATCAATCAGGATTCCAAGAGATTAACGAAAGCGAAACATATTGGTTAAACTTTACTTTATATCCTCGCCCACCAGAAAACTCGATTATATGTGGGTATATTTATGATGATGAAACAGGTGATCCCATCGATGGTGCAAATATTTCTCTATTATGGCTAGGGGATGAATATCAGTTCTATTTTAATGATACTAATTCTGAATATGATGGATTTTACCTATTAAATGTTGCAGCAGGGGAAATTGAGTTAGAAGTTGAAGCAGTTGGGTATTTCAGAGATGAGTTACATGAAATATTTATTTCTGATTATGAAACTATATGGGCAAACTTTTCCCTTCTATCACCTCCTCAAGAAAAATCAGTAATATGTGGATATATCACTGATAAAATATCTGGAGACCCGATAAATAATATTGAAATAAGATTTGAATGGGTCGATATTGTTGCAGACATATCTTATCAAAATGAAACACGTACAAATTCGTCTGGTTTTTATTCACTAAATATTGCATCTGGTGAAGTATATCATGATATCCGCAATTCAAATTATGATTACTATTATCCATACAGAATCAACGCAATTGAAAATGAAACTAATTGGATGAATGTTACTTTAGAAGAAGATACAATTGAGGTTGAAATCGTAAAACCACTTAGGGCACTTTACATCAGTAACAATAGATTAATTCCTTTCTTTAGAACAAGAATTATCGGTAGCATCGATATCGAAGCTTCAATTAGGGGAGATTTCTGGGGACCAAGCTCAGCAGAAAGAGTGGAATTCTACGTTAATGGTTATTTAAAAGAGACATTAACATCTGAACCATATATTTTTACATGGTCTGATATAAAACTTGGTAAGCAAAAAATAAAAGTTATTGCCTATGACTATGAAGGAAACAGCGATTTTGATGAAATTGAAGTGTATAAATTCCTCTAACTATTTCAAGTTAAAAATTAAATATATAAAAAATTATATATAGTCATAAATAAATATATAAGTGGAAGGTGATATACTGAACAAAAACAAAAAAATAATGCTAGGTCTTATAGTTATATCACTTGGGATAATTGGAATCATACTAGCAACACCAATTATATCTTTAATAAGTATACCAAGCGGTACATCATTAATAATCTATTCAATGATTTAGAGGCAAAATATAAGAAATTATTTTGTTTAATTAATTGTATTTTATACTTTATCTAATAATTTGTTGTAAAAGAAGTTTTAGAATCGGGAATGAAAATATGTAGTTATCAAGAAAGTCATATATTGTAAAGATTTTAGTTTTCTGCTTAGGTGTTTTAAGAGAAACTGTGATAATATCGTAATCCTCAGTATCGTTTTGATTTTCTATTCTGATGTATCCATCAAACTCCTTATCTTCAATATCTGGTGCAACAACAGTAACATTGACAATAAGTGGACTGTCTTCTGGGGTAAGACCAAATCCTGACATTTGACCAAAAGTCCAGTTACCCCATTCTGGAATTGATACTATGCTCCAGTTAAGCAAAGAACCAGTATCCCCAATGTTAGATACTTGAAAATCACCTTGTACAATCTCACCTGCTAAGACATTCTTCCATTTTAGGTTTCCATAACAATCTAGATTAGGATGATTTGGTATTGGAGGTTCTTTAGGAGGATAATATTTTATATCAAAAATATTACTTTGTGAGGGATTTGGATAAACATTTTGGTATTGCCAAACAATTTCTTTATCATAATTTACATCTAAGATCTTTCCAGTTGGACCAGTACAAATAAGCGTATTTCCATTTGGCATCCTTTGAGCACCACCAATGTACCATGCATAGAAATCAGTATTATAAATCCAGATCTGTTCATCAGGACCAAAAGGTTCACCTATTGTTATTTCATAGTTACCACTTTCATCAACAGGAGGAACAATTTCATCAATTGACGAATAGTCAACACCAGGACGCCCATTACCATTATTGAAAACAAGTATGTTTCCCTCTCCAGGGCATCCAGGTTCAACCCAACTTGCGTCATGCTGGCCAAAGAACTTCTGATCTGTAATAGATCCTCTTTTATACGCCCTTGGATTACCCCAGCGGTAAAGTAAATCTCCACCCATACCACTATTGCCGCCAGTATGTCCAGCTGCTTCCTCTGTTGTAGTGCTATGATCAATTACCCAAATCTCATTGAAATTATGTACACTAAGTATTATTTGATCAAACTCTGGATGGTAATCAATAGAATTTGAATGCATCCAGTCATTTGTTGAACTCCCAAAGTTGATATCAATCAGTTCAGGATGATCCTCAACAACCCCATAATTCTTTTTATCTGAGTCATAGTCCTGAATCATATGATCCCAGGCATGCCACTCCCAAACGATATCACCACTAGATGGTCCAGTTGGTTCTACCTCAATAACATGGTCAGGCCACAAATAATTCCCAAAGAGTTTATTTGGGTCTCTTCCTGCATCAAGTGCTTCAGCACGTGTCATGGTTTCCCAAGCAATCATCAAAATATTACCATTGGGCAGAGGTTCAATATCATGATGACTTAGATAGTCATCTGTATTGTATCTGAAATCCCAAATAAGATCACCTTCCCATGTTATTCTCTGAACGCCACCGCCAGCTCCACCGCCAGCTAATGAAAGTTTTATTGCTCTAAGAATAGAGCCATCTTCCAACAAATAAACAGCTTCACCAGGTGTATAACTACTTGGCCAGGTATGATTGATTTCTTTGTTGCTCTCAAGTAGATAAGTAAAAGTAGACTGCATTGGAGCAAAAAGAATCTGACCTTCAGATATAAATGAGCAACTCTTTTTAGTATTATTAACAGAATAGGTCAAAGACAGTGGTACAAAACAACTTGTAACTAGCAAAGTTACAATTATAAAAATAAAAAATCGATATATATTATATTTCTTAATATTTACAACCTCCAATATATTTATTGGTAAAGTGTTAATATACTTTTTTCCCATTTTTTACCAAATTCAACTATTTCTTTATTTATTTCAAAAATTTTATCACCAAATAACTATTGTAACAATAATTAAAATGAAAATAATGAACATGGAAATCAAAAATGAGGACATCATATTTGGCTCAATTATTCTATTATTACTTGGAATCTGGTACTTAACACTGATTTTATTTGATTATCCTTTGTTAAGCATAATAATTCTTTGGACAGGTATGATAATAATATCTCTTACATATGTACAGGTATATAAAAAATCAAATAGAGATCTAAAGATTCTAAGAAGAAGGTTTTTTATCTCAGCAATTCCAATTTATCCAATGCTTTTATATTATATCTATAAGCTAGTAATTGATGGAAATCTACCTCAAGAGCAAAAATATTTACCGTTCTTTATTGTTATGTCAATGCTTGTCTTAAATGCAATTGTTTTATACATTTATGAAGTAAGAAAACAAGTAGTAAAATAATATTTTTTATTTTGGAGGTTTATAACCCCACATATCAATTGTAAACTTCCATTTATCATAGATATGCTTGATTATTTTTTTATCGATTTTATAAACATTTACCTTGTAATCCTTTTTGCTATCAAGGTATTGGTTCATACCTGGTAAAGCATTTTTCAAACCAGATATTTTTAATTTCGAATAAATGTTACTAACTTGCTTTATCGGATCTTTCACAAGATCTTCATATTTCACATCTACAATTCTATCTTTTGGAATGAGCTTTAACTGCTCAAAGTAGCTTTTCATAACCCTAATATAGTTATCAACTACCTGTTTTTCGATTTCGTCCTTATCTGCATCTTGTAATGCAAGTTTATCAAGCACTCTGTTTCTCATTTTTATTGTTGAAAAATAAACCTTATATGGGCTTCTATAGATATGAATGAATCTTGCTTCTGGGAAAAGCTTAAGAAGTGTCGGGATTCTTGCTGTATTTGCAGGATTTTTTAGAAGAAGTCTTTTACCATTATTTGAATAAATTACAGTCTTCATAAACTTTAGATAGTTTTTATCCCATTGTTTTTTCTCTTCATCTGAAAGGCCTTTATAATGAATGGATTTTAAATATTGCTCTTCAGCATTTTTTGGAAAATGTAAACAATGGAAGAACGACCATGGAGATAGAACTGCAATAGCTGCTTCTTCTTCATAAGGTCCATCGATATCTACCTTTATTTCATCCATTGGTCTTTGTTTTGGCAGAAAATTTGCCAAAAATTTCTTCATTGGTTCAAGAGTAATAAAACTATCAGGAAGCATCGTATTCCAAAGTGAAACATAACAAAACTGCGGATCCTTACTTAAAAGTTCATGAAGATAAGTTGTCCCACTTCGCCAATGTCCAACTATTATTAAGGGTGGTTCTTTAATTTTAAACTCATCTATATCTTTTTCATATTTTATTTTGAAAAGATATCTTACAGGTGTTATAAAAATTGCACCAAGTGTAATAAATGCACCTCTTGCAAAATATTTAAGATCTACTCCCTTGTTTTTTTCAAGAAGCGTAAACCAATTCTTAATTGAAATTCCAAATAATGGATGCTGAATAGTTTGTTTATTTTTTCCGCTCATTTGCCTCTCATCCTTATCAATTAAATATTTTATTGAAAATATCAGCAACAGGAAAACAATTGCGATTATATAAAGATATAATCCAATACTTGGCCCCCAACTACAAAAAACCGGATAAATTTGATTTTCACCTGGAACTCCAATATCCAAATAACCATTTCCAAAAATTCCACCGACACTAACCTTTGACAATTCATTTATTGCTACTAAAAATATTACCATTGCTCCAACAAAAGCAAGCTTTGAAAAGATATTTGACATCTTATAAAGAGTAAATTTTTCTTTTTTTCGTAAAAATTCTTCAAATAGCAGTAAAAAACAACCCCCAACAATCGATATTATTATAAAAAACATGGCAAGTTTGAACTCTTCAGGTAAAAACGATAACTCCCCTGCAATTGTATTATCAGTAGTTGACATTGTTATCATGTTATTTGGAAAGATAAAAAGCTGGGTAGATGTGTTAAGATAATCTGTTGAACCATTTATCTCCCACCATGGCATAAAAACAGATATTAAAACTAAAGATATTATTAGTAACTTGTAAAAATATTTTATATTGTTTTTGAAATATGCCAAAATTATTGACAAGACAATCAATAAAATTCCAACCATAATAACTATCATAGGATAGCTTGGTTGATATTTTGTAATAAGATCATAATTTTGTTCACCATAGATAAGAATGTTTCTTTGCCCAATCAAATCATAATCACTGTAGACTTTGACCTGATAAGAACCTGGAGGAATAGTAACAATGGATTCAGATTCTTGACTGTCAATTATAATTCTTTTGTTATTTCTTTTAATTTCAATATTTGAATTTTTTAGATCTAGTCCTTTTTCATCCATCACTTTAAATTTAACATCATATTCTGCAGGAAATTCAAGCAATAGTTCTTTATCTTCAGAAATTTCAATATCTCTCTTCAGGGTAAATGATTTGAAAGTCATGCTTAATTCATAAGTATCTGGAGTCAAATTTTTAAAAATAAAATCATCATCATCAATTTTTTCTGCATAAATTACAAGTGGTTCTTCAAGCTCTTTAACAGAAATTATAGGACTAAGATCTATTCCTGGAACCTGTCCCCATTTATCTTTAACTTTTAACTTTAAATTATGAAGTTCAACAACAAACTTTTTTTCAGTAGGAATTATACTTTGAAGTAAACCAAGATTAATCTGCTCTTGATGAATTACATTTCCATTGTAAATGATATTCAGTTTACAATTCTTTGCACTTGTTGGTACCTTAATTGTAACATGACCTTTTTCATCTGTAAAAAGTCTTGCAATATTGGTATTATCCTTCTGCAGAGTTACTTCTGCATTTTTAACAGGGATTTTATTTTGATCTATAACCTTAACATTTATCCTTGCTTCTGGCCCGCATGCAATACGGATTTTTTCATCTTTATTTAAATCAACAATTGCATATCCTATGAACCTTTTATCCTTTGAAAGAAACGGGATTTCTCCAAAGATGTTTTCTTTAAAGATTTTTATAACATATTTACCCTCTTCTAAACCTAAGAATTCTGCTTTTTTAAATAATGATATATTTTTCAAATCAAAAATCTTCAAGGTCTCAATTATTTTTTTAATAAAATTTAAATCCTCAAGTTCGGGCAGAGGTTTCATCGGAAGTCTTACTGCATTTTCAGAATAAATAAAGATATCATCCTTATAGAGCTCAGCACTAATATATGAAAAATTAATTCCAAGAAGTGCCGAAAGGCTTGACCCCATTGGTGTAGATCGTGCAAAATGAACAAAAACTGACAAATTATGTCTGATAATTTCTTCGGAGTCTTGTATAGTATCATCTTTTGATAAAGGTTTTATTTCAACAAGCTTTCTGAAAATAGTTGCCTCATCATTAATTATAGAAAAACCATCTGTATAAGATGTAAAAAACTCTGCATCAAACTCAACCACGAAATCATCAGGAATAATTATGTCATGATTTCCCCCAGGTTCAAAAGAGTTTCGGCCAACTTGAATAGTTGCCACATTGTTTTCAAAACCAAGCATGTGAGGATAGTCCACTTCAAAAACATTGAGCTGAAGTCCATCCTTTTCCTCAGTTCCTGAAACAACAACACTATTTTTATTAAATATTACAGAATGAGAAACACCTTTTTCTCCTTCATCAAATGAAAACCAAGGATTTTTTCCAAGATCCACATCATCTTTGTAGCTGATAATTCTAATATCCGGATCACCTTCAGCAATATATGGCGGGTCAATATCAATTTTATATTCAGAGATTGTATCTCTTTCATTATATAGATGCATAAAGGGAAGGATCTCTCCAATATTTAATTCCTCAATTGATTTACATTTAACTCCACCACCCTGCAGGGATGCAAAAACTCCATCGCTATTTGTTGCAGGAGGAATTGAAACAACAGTTATTTCTTTTAAGGACTCATGTTTAACATGAGTATGAATTCTTTTGTTAGTTGAGGGGCAATGATAATATTTATATATTGCAGTAGTTTGTAAATCATTTAGTTTAGAAATACTTGATATACGGAATTCAAGCATTAGATTTCCATCTATAAGAATTTCCTTAGAAACCAACTTTTGACTTGTAGAACTATATCCAAAAAGACTTTTTTCATAGGCATATTTAAAATCAAATGCAGCAAAAACCTCACCGTTTTTAGGTAAAACTTCAACAGATTGAGTCTTTAATTTAGTTACATGTTGGCAGGTATTGTAACCCATTAATTCTCCCTGATATGATACTGCATATGGAACGTATCTATCATCAGTAATTTTGTAATAATAGGATTCAAGTGGGTAACCTGATATTGGTTCATAACGGTAGTACAAATCCTCAATTTGGACATGATCAATATAATTTGGAGTATGTTTCTCAGCATCATCATAATAGATGTAATATTTTTCAGATCCATCAACAAAAGAAGGTATCAAAAATACAACATTGCAACTTGAAATAAAATTTTCTTTGCTTGCTTCTAAACTATAAATCTGGGATTCAAGCTCATGCCAGTTTTGTCCATCCCAACATACTACTCTAATTGAATTTTCAAGTTCATTTTTTGCCCAACATGGATTTTTAAATTCAACTTTTATATCTATTGGTTGTAAATGGGCAATTTCTAAACTTGTATCAAATGGAATTTCTATTTCTTGATTATATGACCAATTCGTATCCCAACTTTTGCTATCAGCCAAAGACAAATTATTAGGTATAAATAAAAATAATAATACAGTTATAATAATAAAACGAAAGGTCATCTTGGATTTAAAAATATTGCCCAAATTATATTCCTCTTAAATTATATTATTATAATACTTTTTTACTATTATATAAATCTTTATCAAAAACACAGAATTTCTTATATAACTTCGCACCAGTTATTGCAATAGTTGTATGTGCAACAGTGTTTTTTTCATCAATCCAGCCGACATCAGCACCTATATAACCTTTCTTTTTCATTTCAACCATGATTAAATAATTCAAGTACGACCCTATATTTTTATTACGAAATTCCTTTTTTATACCAATGAGAGGCATTCTTCCAATATTTATCTGACGTTTCTTCAAAAGGAATTGTAGTATCTGATATAGACCAAATCGTCCATTCATACTCTTAAATATTTGATTATATTCTGGAAGTGCCCAAATATAAGCAACTGGCGAATCATTATATTCAGCAATCAAAAACAAAGATGGAACGTTAATATAACGCATTTGCTTAATTCCAAAACGAGTTTTAACTTCCTCAGGTTTTACAGGTACATATCCCCAATGTCCTTCAAAGGTTTCTAAGAACAAATCTACCCACATATCCATATCTTTTTTAGTAAAAAACCTACTAAATTTCCTAATTTTAATTCCGGAATCAGCACATTCTTGGGCTTTTTTTTCAAGTTTTTTAGGGAAAGGTTTTGTTAGATCAATATAATAACAAAACTGTTCTCTAACTTTTGTCATATTAAACTTCTCTGCAAAGGAAATATAATACAGAGGTGAATATGATGAAAGTAAAGTCGGATAAGAATTAAAACCATTTTTTAAAAAACCACAACCAAGATCAACTCTACCATTAATCGGACCTCTCATTATTTCTATTTTTTTTGAAATCAACCAGTCCTGAACAGTTTTTAACAAAGCTTCAGCACAATTATAATCATCGATACATTCAAAAAAACCAAAATATCCAATTTTTTTATTGATTTTCTCAATAAATCTATGATCAATTAAACCTGCAATTCTTCCAACAATTTTGTTATCTTTCTTCACAATAAACAATCTACATTCTGAATGTTTCCAAAAAGGATTCTTCTTATTAAAAAAATATTTAAATTCAATCCAAAAAGGAGGAATCCAAAACTTATCATTTTTGTATATATTAAAGGCCATATTGTAAAAGTTTTTGAGATTATTTATATCATTGATCGTTTCAATTATTATGTTATTTGGAAAACTAATTCTTTTCTCCCCATATGTCTCAAAAATATATTTAAAATTAAAACTTGATTTTGAAGTATCATAATCCTTGTTCAACTCTGATTTTTTATCAGACAAGTCTTGAGAGCTATTTAAAAAAATCATTTAAATAATCCCTTTTTAGCTAATATTTATTAATGTGATACTCTAGGGGGTATCAATTAATCCATATATTTACATTTATTTTATTTTGTAAAGCCGCATTCTATATTCTCTTATATAGGTTATTCCCAATTTCATACCAAATCTAAATAATCTAAGTAAAAATTAATATTAACAAGTTTTTAATTATCAAAAAAGAGATTAATGAGTACTACAAAAATTTTATTTATTGAACCACCCAGGCATTACTGGTTTGTTATGGGCGAATACTGTCCCCCACCAACAACACTTTTAATTCTAGCAGCTTATGTTGAACGAGAACTACCTGATGTAGAAATTAAAATACTTGATTGCCAAGCTGAACGATTAAGTTGGGAAGGTCTTGCTAAATATATTGAATCATATTCCCCATCTATTGTTTTAACATCTGGTTTTACATGCAATGCTTATAGTTGTGTCAAAACTTCAGAGATTACTAAAAAAATAAATGATGAAATCATAACTATAGTTGGAGGTATTCATTTTACATCAGTTCCTGATGAGTCACTAATTAATTTTCCTGAAATTGACTTTATTATTAGAGGAGAAGGTGAACAAACTCTTGTTGAACTTATCAACTCATTAGATAATGGGAAAAAAATTGATAAAATAAAAGGAATATCATTTAGACATAAAGGAAAAATAATACATACATCAGCTCGTCCCCTAATAAAAAATCTTGATAGTCTTCCATATCCAGCATATCATCTTATTGAGGATTATATCAAGCATTATCATTTTTCAATGATGGCTGGACGAAACACTCGATATATGATACTTGAAGGGGCACGAGGATGTGAACATAAATGCTCATTTTGCACCCAGTGGAACCATTGGGGAGGAATGTGGAGAACAAAATCAATCAAACGAATCGCTGATGAAATTGAGTATCTAAATGAAAATTTTGGTGGAATATTTTTATGGTTTACTGATGATCATACAAAATTGAAAGTACGTGGTAAGAAACTCTATGACGAATTAAAAAATCGTAAATGCAAAGAGGAAGTTATGTTATTTTTTCAAGCAAGAACAGATGACATTGCACGTTATCCTGATGTTATAAAAAAACTTAGAGATGTTGGAACATACTGGATTATGTGTGGGGTAGAGAGCCATTCAGAACAAATATTAAAAGAATTCAAAAAAGGGACAAAAACACCTGATGCGTACAAAGCTATGAAAGTGCTTAAAAAAAATGATGTATTTTCACAAGCTATGTTTGTAATTGGTAGCCGAAAAGATACCTATGAATCTATTGAGCAACTTAGTAGATTTTCTTTGGATATAGGTGCAGATCTTGCTGTTTATACTGCATTGACACCATTTCCTGGCACTGTTTATTTTGAAAATGCAAAAAAGAGGGGGTGGATTGAAGATAATAATTATACTAATTATGATATGGCTCATGCGATAATGCCAACTGAAACTCTTACAAGAAAAGAGGTCCAAGAGGAACTCTGGAGATGCTATCGAAACTTTTATGGTTCCTATAAAAGAAACATTGCAGGTATATTTTCAAATAATAAGTTAAAAAGAACAGTGTATCGTCATATGGCCGGGCAGCATGTTTTAACAAAGTTAAGAAGATTAATCTAAGACTGATTTATTTTTGAAAGAAAAATTTTGATTAAATTTTATTACTTATCATATAATTTATATATTATAAAACTGATAAGAGTATCGAAGAGAGGGAGGATTATGAAAAAAACCGTCCTTGCATTAGGAATCTCAATATTATTTCTCTTATCTGCAATTGCTCCATTATCATTTGGATATAATATTAAAACATCAGTCATCAAAAATAGAGGTAATACTCTATATGTTGGTGGTTCAGGTCCTAATAATTATTCAAAGATTCAGGATGCAATAAATGATGCAAATCCCAGCGATACTGTTTTTGTTTATAATGGAGATTATTACGAAAATATTAATGTAGATAAATCGATTAATCTGATTGGTGAAGATAAAGAAACAACTTCAATTATTCACAACTGGGATGATTATTATGCTATTAAGATTTCTTCTGATGTTGTATCAATAAGTGGTTTTACAATTACGTCTTATTACTGTATGAATTACTATAATGGAGGAGGCATATTAGTTGATTCTGGAAATAACAATATATCAAATAATATTATCAATGGATTTTATTATAACGCTATGTCTGGAATAGAACTGTCAGACTATAGCAATAATAACACTATTATTGGAAATATAATTTTTGAAACGGCAAATGGTATATATCTCTCATCTTCAACTAATAATATTATCGAAAACAATAATTTTTCAGAAAATTGGAATAGTATTTATCTCTATTCCTCTAGTGAAAATACAATCATTAATAATACATTAATAGAAAATGGCCATGGAATAATCCTTACTTCTTCTTTTAATAATCATATATTGGGGAACAATTTATATGACGATGCTATGTGTACAACTCTCCGATTATATTTATCAAATAATAATTCAATAAAGAATAACACTATTACATTATGTGCAAGTATACGTATCAGTTCTTCTAATAATAATATCATTGAGAATAATAGCGTTAAACAATGCACAGATGGAGTATCACTTTCAGATTCTTCACACAATAAAATATTTTCTAACAACTTTATCGATAATTACTGGTATGGAATATGCATAGGTTCCTATTATAATCAAGATTATGAAATAAACCAAAAACATTCAAAACAATGTAATTACTATAGTGACATAATTAATAATTTCAATAATCACAATCCTATATTAAATACAGGAAATAACACTATTTATCATAACAACTTCATAAAAAATAAAGATAATGCCTTTGATGCGTATAATAATTATTGGGACAATGACTATCCTTCTGGTGGTAATTTTTGGTCTGACTATATAGGAGAAGACAATGATAGTGATGGTATAGGCGATAACCCTTATCCTATTCCTGGTGGCAATAATGAGGATAGGTATCCTTTAATGGAACCATGGGGTGATGTAAATTTATCTCCTTATGCCGAATTTATCTGGACACCAATACTTCCAGATCCAGGTGAAACAATCCTTTTCAATGCTTCAGATAGCATAGATTACGATGGTTTTATTACACTATATGAATGGGATTGGAACAATGATGGAAAATATGATGAGAATACTACGTATCCTTTTGTGAATTATACTTATGATGAAATAGGGGATTATTCAATTACTTTATGTGTATATGACAACAGCTCTTTAAAAGATACCATAACAAAAACAATACGAGTCGGTAATCACCCACCAAATGAACCAAGTGAACCTGATCCCCCTGATGGCCAAACAGGTTTACCAACAAATATTATATTAAGCTGGACAGGAGGAGATCTAGATGGTGATCAAGTAAAATATGATATTTACTTTGGTGATAATCCAACTCCACCAAAAATTGTAAGTAATCAATCCATGACAAATTATAATCTTTGGATGTTAAATTATTTTACTACATACTATTGGATGATTATTGCTTGGGATAAATATGGCGCTTGTAACAAAGGACCTATATGGAAATTCACAACCTTATGTATACCAGATAAACCAATTATTACCGGACCTACACTTGGGAGGCCCGGGGTAGAATATGAATATAATATTTCAATATCTGATTCAGATGGTGATTTATTGTATTTAAGAGTAGACTGGGAAAATGGTCCAGGTGAATGGGATGGCCCATTTCTATCAGGTTCTGTTATAAAATATAATTATAACTGGAAAAATAAAGGGTCTTATACTATTAGAGCACAAACAATGGATATTAATGGATCATCTAGCCAATGGGGTATATTGACAGTGACCATGTATCGAGATAAATCAATATCAAGTTCAATATTTGTAAGACTTTTAGAACGTTTCTCACTTTTTAATATTCTCCTGCAAAAATTAATTTTTTAAAAAATATTAAAGAGATATATATCTACTATTTGTTGATATCTCTAATGAAGAAAATTATATGGAAAGTTAATTTAATATCTTAAAAGGAACATTTAAATTGGTAAATAACATTAATAGATTATATCGGGGGAAAAACAATTGAAAAGAAAGATAATGGTAATATTTGTCATTATAATGTTAATGTCTATTTTTACATCAATAACAAGTGGTGTACCTATAGAACCTACCAATGAGGAAAATTCTTATGATTCTATTTATTTTAAGCAGTTATTTTATTCAAATTCTGAATCAAATGTTATTAGCGATTTAATTATTGAATTTATTGAACAGCTAAATGAAACAATGTACCTAAGTTATTTAGAAAATATTACTTCTTTTGGAACTCGCTATACAGGAACACTTGCATGTCAGCAAGCAGGGGAATACATTTATAATGAATTACAAAGCATGGGTCTTGAAGTACGTTATCAAGATTGGGATTATGATGGTTATCAAGATAGAAACATTGAAGGAATATTACATGGAACAGATGAAACCAGTGATGAAATTTACATAATATGTGCCCATCATGATACAGTGGCAAATTGTCCAGGTGCAGATGATGACGCATCAGGTGTTGCAACAGTCTTAGCTACAGCATATCTATTAAGCAAATATGATTTTAATCATACGATTAGATTTGTCACTTTTTCCGGAGAAGAACAATGGATGTTAGGCAGTCATGAGTATGCTCGTGAGGCTTATGAAAATGGTGATAACATTATTGCTGTGTTAAACGTAGATATGATAGGATTTGCAATTACTTCTTATCATGGAGACAATATCAAAGTATATTATGATCAATATTCCATGTGGCTAACTACTTTTACACAATCTATTGGTGATAAATACTTTGATTACATCAATCTTGAGGTTGTCCCAAGTGGTTATGCATATAGTGATCAGTATTATTTCTGGGAATACGGGTATAATGGAATATTTTACCATGAATATGAATTTAATTATTACTATCATACACCACAAGATAATATTGAAAACTTCAATGTAACCTATGCAACAAAATGCTCAAAACTTGTATTAGCAGTACTTGTTGAACTCGCAAAGATTGGTGTCAATAACTCTGCACCACATTCTCCAACAATTTCAGGTCCAACCAGTGGAAAGTCAGGAACAGAGTATACATTTACATTTAACTCAGTTGATCCTGATGAAAATAACGTTTATTATTATATATTATGGGACGATGGATATGCTGAAATTTGGGATGGTCCCCATGCATCTGGTGAAGATTTTGATGTTACACATACCTATACAAATGAAGGTATGTACACTATCCGAGCAAAAGCAAAAGATAAATATGATGCTGAAAGCAACATAAAGGAATTTAATATTACAATTACTAAAAAAAGTAAAACTGTACCCAGTCCTAACCTATTTAGATTTTTTGAACCCTTCCCATTGATATTGGAAGGTTTAGTTAAACTTTTTAAACTAATATAAAACAAAGAGTTTAGATGCGTTTCTAAGTTTTTCTTTTTTAGTAATATTTATTTTATGTTTATTGTTTGGTAAAATGAAAAAATCTAAACACTATGAATCAGGATTAAACAGTCAATTTAGGAGATTAATTTGAAAAAATTTGTATTTTATTATATCAGCATTTCAGCCGCTGCAGCATTGTTAATTGTATTACTAACAATATTTTCACAATCAAAGATAAATACTGTTATATGGCATGATAAATTAATTCTCAGCATTTTAATAATTGGTGGATGTTTTTTTGGTTATAGCCTAGCATTTCATCCAGGTTGGATGAAAAGACACACAAAAAAAATAGAGAATAATACATCTGTAAAAAAATCAATTAAAAGAAAAATAGAGGGACACCATCCTGACTGCAGTAAGTTTGAGAAACACACTATCCTGATAAATGATAAAAAATTTTGTACTGGCTGTCTTGGTTTATCCCTAGGTTGTATAACTGCAATTCTTCTTGTAATTATTTACCTAAATTTTAATATAATTTGGTCATCAGCGATTTTATATTTTTTTATATTTATTGGTTTAATTATGATTTTTTTATCTTATATCGAAACTATTTTGCCAAGAAAAAGAAGTATATTTCATATTATTACAAATATAGTTCTTGTTTTAGGTTTTTTACTAGTAACAATTAGTATTTTTGAAATAACTGGAAACATAACATATGGATTGATTGGTATTATTTTATCAGTTCTATGGTTAGATACAAGAATTCAACTATCCAACTGGAGACATGGTTTAATCTGTAGTAAATGTATTGAAAAATGTAAGATGTATCAATAGTTTTTATTTCTTAATTAGAATTCTGATACCTGTAGCAATCACAGCTATTGCAATGACAAGACCAATTAACCACCAGAAATTAAAATCTTGAAGCCAGGCGGGTAGGTTAACAGCAAGTGTCTCATCTTTTAATACAAGTTCAAATAAGATAAAAAGACCTATGAGAATTACGATAATGCCCCAAAAAACTGGGGCAAATGGATTATTTTTCCCTGCAACACATTCCTCTTCACATTTATCATCTCTATCATAGGGTTTAGCTGTTCCTTTAAGTGAAGTTCCGCATTTCTTACAAAATTCAGCATCATCTTCATTTTTAGTTCCACATTTTGAACAATATGTCATGTCTTTCCCCTTTACAAAATATTGATAACAAGAACTTCTTTATAAAATCTTTTTTTTAATAAACACATAAGAAAAAGGCTATGTTTGGTTTCTTCCGAACGATTTCCTACAATATATAAACTTGTTAATTATTTCAATATATATTGTATTAAAAATGTTTAATAGGATGTGATTTGAAATATGAATGAAGCTTCAAATAAAACTAAAGAATATATAATTGTAGTAACCGTAACAGCTCTAATTATAGGTGGATCTATAGGATACACTATTCTTACAACTAAATCATTTTCATATGATGTCAAAACTTTTTCTTCATATGATGATCTTTACTCATATCTTGAGAGCAACTATCAAAAATACAATGATTACAACTTTCAATATAGGGATTGGGGTTTTACCCCCGGAATAATTTTAGGAGATTCAGAGGCAGAAAAATCTGGAAGTAATGATTACTATTCAGGAGATGGATCTGATGATTATTCAACCACAAATATTCAAGTTGAAGGTGTTGATGAACCAGATATTGTAAAAACAGATGGAACTTATCTGTATATATTATCAAATCAAACAGTTTTTATAATCAAAGCTAACCCTTCAAACGAAGCAGAAATTTTATCAGAAATATCATTTAAAGATGAAGTTTATATAACAAATCTTTTCATAAATAATAACTATTTAATCGTATTCGGAGGGTCATATAATTATCCTATATTATATGAAAAAAATAGTGAAGATTTGGTAGAAACAGAAGGAACAGTAGTAGATGATATAGCATGGGATGTTTCAACATCTGTTATTAAAATATATGATATATCAAACAGACAAAATCCAAAAATTGAAAAAGATATAGAGATAGATGGTAATTATTTTGACTCAAGAATGATTGGTAATAACATATATGTTATTTCTACAGAGTACACATATTATATCTATCGAACATATGAAGGAGAAGGCATTCTAAATGTACCTAAAATTCAAATCAACAACAATGTAACAAATATCTCATACAATGATATTTATTATGTTGATGCACCTGAAATCGTTGACACAATGACTCATGTAATTTCAATTAATTTAGATTCAATGGAGGTTAAGGAAAAAAGCTTCTTGATTGGTATATCACAAACAATGTATGTATCAAAAAGCAATATCTATCTTGTTTATACTAAATATGATTATAATATAAGAATACTAACAGATGGAATATATGAACCAAGTGATGAAACTACAATGATACATAAGATAAATATTAAAAATGGAGATATAAAGTATCAAACCAAAGGAGAAGTGCCAGGTCATGTCTTAAACCAGTTTTCAATGGATGAACATAATGGTTATTTTAGGATAGCAACAACAATTGGTTATGCTTGGAATGAAAACAATCCGTCAGAAAACAATATCTATATCTTGGATGAAAACCTTGAGCGTGTATCAGAAATTGAAGATATAGCATCTGGTGAACAGATATATTCAGCCAGATTTACCGGTGATAAAGCATATATTGTAACATTTAAAAACATTGATCCTTTCTTTACAATCGACCTATCAGATCCCTTGAATCCACAAATTCTTGGATATCTAAAAATACCTGGATATTCAACATATCTGCATCCTTTTGATGAAGGACACATAATCGGAATCGGAAAAGATACAATCGAATCAAATGACCCAAGCTTTGCCTGGTATCAAGGACTAAAAATCTCACTTTTTGATGTTAGTGATTTTGAAAATCCACAGGAGTTAGATAAAGTAATAATTGGTGATCGAGGAACAGACAGCCCAGCATTATATGATCATAAGGCATTTCTTTTTGATAAAGAAAAAGAACTACTTGTAATTCCTGTAAGTCTCTTTGAGATAAGCGAAGATATTAAAAATGAATATGATGAGGAGCCAGCTAGTAAATATGGAGAATTCACGTATCAAGGTGCTTATGTCTATAAATTAAACCTTGATGGTTTTGAATACAAGGGTAGAATTACTCATATGAGCGAGGAAGAAAAGCAAACTAATAAAAATTGGTGGTATTGGTATCAATCAAATTCCTATATATACCGTTCACTTTATATTGGAAATGTCCTGTATACAATATCTGATAAAATGGTCAAAATGAACAACCTTGATGATTTAAATGAGATTAATACCCTGAATATAGATTAAAACAAAACATTTATATAGTGAGTTAACAGTTGTTAACTTGGTGGAGTCTAGATTGGAAGATTGAAATGAAAATTTCAGTTTTAACTTATTTTTTCTTTCTTTACTTCCTCCCTCAAACACATCTAGATTCCATCTATTCATATTTTTAATATTTTATTAGGATAATATTTAAATTAAACAATTCTATACAAATTATGGTATTAAAAGGGAGTTTGTAAAAAAATGTATAAAAAAATAATTGGAATTTTAATTTTTATATCATTGACTTCTATTGTTTTGTCAACAAATACATTATCCTCAGAACAAGAAAAAATAATCGTTAATAGTGATTATCCTTGTATTTTTGGAACGATTTTACTTGATGATTCTATAGATAAAGATGTTGAAATTTATGAAACAATTATTGGAGATATACCAGAGACTTGGGACTGGAGGAATGTTGATAGTAAGGATTGGACAACACCTATTAGAAATCAGTTTCAAGACATTTGTGGAAGTTGTTGGGCATTTGGTGCACTTGCTGGATTAGAATCATATATTAAAATATGGATTAATGATTCAACAGCAGATGTTGATCTTTCTGAACAATATATGCTATCATGTTCCCCTGGTGATTGTAATGGTTGGTATTGGACTTCGACGCTTAAATGGCTTAAAGAAAATGGTGCAATACCCGAATCTTGTTTGATATATGAAGCTGATGATACAATTCCTTGTGATAACAAATGTTCTGATTGGAAAGAACATTTAGTAGGAATAGATGGCTATCATAAGGTTTCTTCAAATGTAACTGTTATAAAAAGTGCCCTTATTCAGTATGGTCCTCTCCCTTGTACTATGTATGTCTATGAAGACTTTTATCCTAATTATTCTGGCGGCGTATATCAATATACATGGGGTGATTTTGTATTTGGCCATTGTGTTGCTATTGTTGGCTATGATGACACATGGGGTGGAGAGGATGAAGGATACTGGATTGTTAAAAATAGCTGGGGGACTGAATGGGGCGAGGATGGTTGGTTCAGAATTGCTTATGGAGAATGCAATATGGAAAAAGGAGTCTATTATTATACGGGTCCTAATTTTCCAGCAGATAAACCTGACAAACCAACAGGGCCATTAAAGGGAGTTCCTGGTAAGATTTACTCATATTCAGCAATATGTATTGATCCAGATGAAGATAATATAAAGTACTGTTTTGACTGGGGAGATGGTAATACCAGTTGGACAGACTTTGTAAATTCAGCAACATCTGTTTCAGTTAACTATACCTGGATAAAGAAGGGAAGTTATGAAGTAAGAGTAAAGGCTCAAGATGAACATGGATTGCAAAGTGCTTGGTCTGATCCATTAGTTGTTACTATGCCAAAAGATAAAACTTATAATATTTCATTTTTAAAACTCTTACAAAAGCAACTAAGTTTTTTTCCTATAATTAATTTAATAATCGAAAGGTTAGATTTATAATATAATTAATCTTTATGAATTAAGTCTAAGTCTTAAAGAAACGGGATAGTATAAAAAATACAAATTAAGATGTGCAAGAGATGACAAAAAAAGTTGTGTTCATAATATTCTCCTTATTAATATTATCAATGGCATCTTTTACAAGTACTATTGGAAAAATCAATACTAGTTCTTCAAAAATTTCTATATATACAGAACCTGATTTTCCTGAATGGTCGATTGGAGATTTTTGGGAATATAATCTGACTATTATTTTTGCAGGAATTTTATCAATTGAAGCAGTTAGAATGGAAGCTATTGTTACAGATATTTTTAATGATACATATACTCTTGAATTAAGCGGATATGTAAATAAAATAAAAATAACTGATTATGATTATTCAATTTTTGTTGATGCATTATATTTGGATGGTTATGCAACAATTGATAAATCAACATTATCTATAAAAGAATATTGCCTTACAGTATCTGGAAATTTACATAAACCAAAAATTGATTTCTATGTTACACTGAAAATGATTTTTGAACAATATCTTGATTTTCTTGATTTTCCAATTATATGCAATGGTGGAGATAACTGGTTTATCACAAATAATATTGACTTAATTCTAACAGGATATGGAGAAATGAATGGTGAGGAACTATTCATAACTGATGAAAAATCTCTTGACAATCCATTAAATGATGAATTATCTGTAATTAAAAAAGAATTTATTAATACCCCAGCTGGAACATTTGAATCATTTTTAATTTCCGGCAAACTTGGTAATCCCTCTGAGATATGGTACTCACCTGAAGCAGGATATATTGTAAAAGTCAAACAAAATATTCCAAAATTTATATTATTTACAATTAAAGTAAGATTTGAGTGCTATTTGGACCTACTTTCAACAAATTTCAATCAACCAGAGAACAATACACCTTTTGCTCCGCAAATAATTGGTCCTTTTTATGGAAAACAAGGGGTAGAATATGATTATAAAGTGACAACCACTGATCCAAATGGGGAGATGGTATATTATAAAATTGATTGGGGCGATGGATGCTGTACCAACTGGATGGGACCTCATGAATCAGGGGAAGAAATTATTGTTACACATTCCTGGGACATGAAAGCAAAATTCAATGTTAGAATTAAAGCAAAAGACGTAAATGGTTTTCAAACACCGTGGTCTCCACTTAGTATTACTATATCAAAAAATAAGAATGTAAATAACCTTTTTCTCAATTTTCTTCAGAGTCGCCCAAATATGTTTCCAATATTAAGACTATTACTAAAACAGTTAGCTCTCAAATAAAAAATAAATATTTAAATTTAATTTTAACCTGAATATAAAATTTCAAAGTCAATAAGTATTATACCAAATTAGTATATACTTTTGAGGAAAAAATGAAACTTTATCTGAAACTTATAAGACCATACGGGATGTTATTTATAGGTTTCACACCTTTTTTTGGAGCAATTGCTAATGGTGAATATAGACTTCTACCTCTAACAATATTGGTAATAATAGGCATGCTTGCTCATATTTTTACATTTGTACAAAATGATTACTATGATACAGAGATTGACAAAAAATCTAAATATGTATCAAATCGTCCTCTTGTAACTGATGGTATTTCTATAAAAACAGCAATTGTGATATTTTTATCTTCATTTATTTTTTCAATAATTCTTAATATGATATTTTTATTTTCAATTTATTCTTTTTTAATGTTATTGTTTTCATTTCTTTGCATGACTTTATATAATAAATATAGTAAACGGTTCTTTGGAATGGAGTATGTCCTTGCTATAGGTGTTTTTTCATATGGAATTTTTGGAACATTGACAGTATCAAATAGCATTTCAAATTTAGCGATAATAATATCATCTATCGGATTTATGCATTGGTTGTTTAGTGTTGGAGTATCTGCAAATTTAAAGGATGTTGAATTTGATACAAAACTTGGTATAAGGACAACTCCTGCAGTCTTTGGCGTATATGCAAAAGATAAAAGACTAGTTATTCCAATTTCATTTCAAATATACGCATACTTTATTAAAATAATTCATATTTTTATTGCTACTCTACCCTTTATTTTTGGATATACATCAATACTTGTTTATGATTTTCCAATACCAGGGATTTGTTTTCTTTTGATAGCATTGCCATTGTTATTTCTAACTCAAAAGATATTATCTACACCACTTTCAAAAAGGGATAATATGCTTATTTATATTGGGATTCAGGAAGGCCTTGCCCTTTTATTAGTCCCCATCGCCCTTATAAGCATTCTAATAGATAGTATTTCACTACTTCTAACATTTTTATTAATATTATTACTGATATTTTGGCCATTATTTTGGTTTAGAACACTTTTTGGGAAAAAAATGATACCTTTAGAATAGCTAATTAAAATCTAAAAGTTATTTCATCTTTTTATGCATTTACCTAGCTGAATTTTGTTATTTTTAAAATTTAACTGAAATAAATTTTTTTTTTATAATCTTCAAATATTATGGAAAATATTTAAATAAACTTATTTGATATTAATTATAGAAAGGGAGGCAAAAAAAAATGAAAACAAAAATAATTGGTATTTTGATTTGTACGCTTTTGATTGCTGCTATATTACCATCACAAGCTATAAACTTGGGTAAAAATGAGAATTTAACCTTTGATTATAGATATTTATATCAAAATGATGTATTAATCCCACCAGATATTGAAAACGCGCAAAAAAACAGAGGACCAGAACCAGGATATTATGATACAAGCGAATTTATGATTGGTACAATTTCAATTGGCATAATCTTTTTAGAAAGTGATGGGTCTATAGATCCAAGTACAGAAGATTGGACACAACAAGAGAAAGATTATGTCATGGGTAGTCTTGGAATTCCAGGAGGTCATCTTCAATGGTATAATTGGTGGTCAACTGAAAATATGTATTTCCATTCATTCATGGTTTATGGAGATGTGCATACAGTAAACATCAGCTATGAGCCAATAACACACCCATCTGCAATAACAAATGATTACTGGGAAAAACTATATATTTCAGAAGCAATGGATGAGTTAGGCTATTCAACTGGAGACTGGATGCAAAGAGTAAGAGATTACACAAATTATATTCGAGACAATACTGAGACATTACCAGGTGTTTTCGGAACTGATTGGGCATTTACTGTATTTGTAGTTGATAATAGTAACGATGCAGATGGATTATTTTCAGATGGATATCATGCATATGCATATCTTGGAGGTCCATTTACAGTATGTCCTTATCTATATCCAGGACCACCAGGAGGGCCATTACTTAAAGAGGTTTTTGCTCATGAAATGGGGCATATATTTTATGCAACAGATGAATATAACGGTAATACAGATTATAGCGGATATTTAAATCAACCAGATGTCGAAGGTTCTGGTTGTATAATGGATAATTTAGCACCATACATTTCAAGTGGAACAAGACTACAGGTAGGATGGAAAGACACCGATGGAGACCATAAAGCAGATATTCTGGATACATTTCCAGAAACAACATTAAATCCATATACACCTGATCCCACAAAAGATAAAGTTCTTATTTATACTGGAACAGCAACTGTTCAACCTTTAACAAACAATAATCCCAATGGACTTGGAAATGACGTAACAACCAACACAATTGGGGGTGGGGAATTCAGGGTCGACGGGGGCACCTGGATGTATATTGATGCAACAGATGGAACTTATGATGAGGCTGTAGAGCCATTTACATTTACAACACCAACTCTTACATTAGGAGTTCATACTATTGAAGCATATACCTCTAATAATCTTGGAAACAACGATCCAACACCTGCATCTGACACAATTACTATAAAAAACAAAGCAGTTGACATACCATTCCAATGGTTATATAAATTTCTTGAGAGCCATCCAAACTTATTTCCAATAATTCAAATAATGTTAAAGTGGTTAGGACTTTTATAAATATTCCTTAACCCCCTTTTTTATTTTTCAGAGATAAATTTATAAAAGAGTATGTCATTCATACACATAATAAAAATAGAGGGAGGCGAAAAAATGAAAGTAAAAATAATTGCTATTTTAATAATAGTGCTGTTGATAATTAGTCTTTTACCATCTGTTACATCATTTAATAAGTTATCAAAAAATAATCTTGTATCAATGGATGATAAAGAATTAGAGGATTCTAATTTATATGCCCAAAATGAGTTCTTTGTTAAATTCAAAGTCGAATCTAACCTAAAGATTTCTAAATCAAGAAATATAATGATTACAGGTATTAAATCAATAGATGATTTAAACAAAGAGTTTAATATAATCGATATTAAAGAAACATTTCTAAGCAGGATTAAAAAACCAAAAAACCCTGAATTGTTTTCTTCAATTGGTCTTGATAGAATCTATACTTTCAGAGTAGATCAAGGAGTAAATGTCCTTGATGCAGTTGAAGCATATGATAAAAACAAATTTGTAGAATATGCAGAAGTAAATGGTATCGGTTATGCTGCCAGTCAAGTTGATCCAAATGATCCGTATTTTGGTTTACAATGGGGCCTTCATAATACAGGATCAAATCCCCCACCGCATCCAGGTAAATCAGATGCAGATATTGATGCACCTGAAGCATGGGATATTGAAAAAGGTGCCAGCAGTGTAACTATTGCAATTATTGATAAAGGAATAGACTGGACTCATAACGATCTAGCTGCAAATATTTGGCTAAATCCCGGTGAGGATGCTTGGAGCAATCCTAATAATCCAAGTACTGGAAATGGAATTGATGATGATGGAAATGGCTTTACTGATGATTGGAAGGGTTGGAATTTCATAAGTAATGATGGAAATTCACAAGATCAAAGTTCAGATAGCCATGGGACTCATTGCGCAGGAATTGCTGGGGCAGTGACAAATAACAATATCGGAATAGCTGGGGTATCCTGGAATTCAAAACTAATGGCAGTTAGAGCTATGTATAATACTGGAACCATTTATTGGTCAGATGCAGGACCTGCTATTATTTACGCTGCAGATAATGGAGCTGACATAATTAGTATGAGTTTTGGGGGTACTGGATCAAATTCTACACTAAAAGCTGCTGTGGATTATGCATATGGTTCTGGTTGTGTACTTGTTGCAGCAATGGGGAATTATAATAGTGGTACTGGTCAAATTCCAGCTACATACAGCAATACAATTGCAGTGGGTGCAACTGATAATGATGATACACGCGCTAAACCAGGTGATTGGTCAAATCCTACTCAAGGAAGTAATTATGGAAACCATATAGATGTAATAGCTCCAGGAAGTTGGATTTATAGCACCCTCAATAATAATCAATATGGTTACAAGAACGGAACCTCTATGGCTACACCAATGGTTGCTGGCCTAGCAGCACTATTGCTATCAATAAAACCGACTCTTACAAATGATCAAGTTAGAGATTTAATAAGAGAGTATGCTGAGGACGAAGTAGGTGATTCTGAAGATACAAAGGGTTTTGATATATATTACGGCTATGGAAGGATAAATGCTGACAAATCACTTAGAAGTAAGATTTTATCTATCGATTATTCAGTACAACAAAAAAATGTTGGTCAAATAATTTTTAACCTATTTGAGCAACTCCAAAGTTTATTTCCAAAACTAAAAATCTACCTTCAACAATTGGAACTATAAAATTACAATTCTATCCATTTTTCTTTTTTTATTTAGGATAAATTTAAAAATATCCTTCTTATATTTAATTTTGTTTAAAATAAAATGGAGTAATACCTATGAGAAAAAAATTATACTGTTTTATGTTAATAACTCTCCTAGTTACACCCTTGATACCAATAACAGTTACATCACAAAAAATAAGTTCAAAAAGTGATTTAAACAGTATATTTTTTAATAATTCACCACCGTATCCACCAAACATTACAGTTCCTGATAAAATAATAACAGGTAAATGGTTTAAAATCAAGGTATCAATAACTGACCCAGATAGTGATAATGTATATATTAGATTTAATGCATCGATTTTACCAGATCTACCTGAATACTGGTTTGGTCCTATCCCATCAGGAACGATTTTTAGCTCATGGGTAAAATATAAAGGTCCTACTGGATCATTTACTATAGGTGTTCAAGCAAAAGATACATATGATGCTGAAAGTGAATGGACATATGTAAAAATAAACATATATAAAAACAAAGCAATCAATACACAATTCCTTAATTTCTATAATAGGATAATTTCAAATTTTCTTTTCTAAAAATATTACCATTCTTAGAATTGAAAATAAGAATTTTTTTTTCTTAATTTAATCAAAAATTTTATACTTTTCATTATAAATTTTTAAATGGTAATATTTAAATTAGGATATTTTATTATAATATGTGATAAATTTATAAATTTAGGGAGGAGAACTATATGAATACGAAAATATTGAGTATATTTGTTTGCGCACTTTTATTTACAAGTGTCTTGGCAATAAATGCAAAAGAAGAATCTGATATTAAGCAAGAAAATGTTTCAATTGTTTTTTCAGAACCAGATATAAAACAAGGAGTTCAATACATAACTCTTAATATCGAAGAGGCAAATTCGTACATAAATGAACCTGGTAAACCTATTTTACCAGTTTATATAAAAATATTTAAATTCCCATTTGGAACAAAAATTAAAGATGTAATATTTACACCTTCTCAGATTAATCAAAAAACAATATCAGGGGATATTCAACCTTTCCCAGAACCTGTTCCATTAGAATATATAAAAACAATAGATGAAAAAAATAATATTGAAGATTTTTTAATTAAAGACAACTCTGTATATGATAGTATGGATTTCTTCCCAAAGGAATGGCATAATTATAGAGTTGGTTGTGGTCTTGATGACTCTAATCGTGTTGTTTATTTAAGAATTCAATTTTATCCAGTTAGATATTCTCCTGGTCAAAATATTATAAAATATACAAATACAGTTGATATTAAAGTGGAATATTATGAACCAAAAGAGCAACCAATAGTTGCTGATGAATATGACATGGTTTTAATTACTCCTTCAGATTTTTCTGAAAAATTTCAACCTTTAGTTGATTATAAAAACGATAGTGGAATCATTACTAATCTTGTTACACTTGATGAAATATATGAAGGAGTTTATTTTCCAGTAGAGGGTAGAGACAACCAAGAGAAAATAAAATATTTTATAAAAAATGCAATTGAAGAGTGGAATATTAAGTATGTCCTATTAGGCGGTGGTGCAAATAAGGTTCCTGTAAGAGTATCATATGTTCAGGATACTATGGAATACAATTTCATTAGTGATTTATATTATGCAGATATTTATGATTCAAATGGAGCTTTTTGCAGTTGGGATTCAAATGATAACAGTCTATTTGGAGAATATGATTATCAGGGAAGGACAGATTATGTAGACCTTTATCCTGATGTTTGTTTAGGAAGACTCAGCTGCAGAGAATTAAGTGAAGTTAGCAGTGTAGTAAATAAGATTATAACATATGAGTCAACAGGGGCTTATATGAATAATTGGTTTTCAAATTTTGTCGTGGTTGGTGGTGATACATTTCCAGATTCAGGAAATGTTCCTGAAGGCGAGTTACTTAATGAAAATGCTATTGGAATTATGGAAGATTTTACACCCGATAAGATCTGGGCAACCAATGGAAAACTACAATTTGCAGTAAATATAGATAACGCAATTGACAATGGAGCAGGTTTTTTATATATGACTGGTCATGGAACACATGAAAATTGGGCATCTCACCCTCTTAATGATTTTGAAACATGGTGGCCTGTTGCTGGTTACTATTATTATAGGATTGAGCTTTATACAAATGCAAGACTACCAATTGTTATTATAGGCGGATGTTCAAATTGTAAATTTTCTGGGGAAAATTGTTTTGGATGGTCATTTGTAAAAAACCCTGATGGTGGAGGTATTGCCTCTTACGGAAATTCAGCTTTAGGTTGGGGATTTACAGGATCTTCATGTCCCTTAGGTTTAACTGGAGGAATGGAACTAAGCGCATTTAAAGCATATGAACCTCTTGATGCAAAAACAACTGGTGAATTATGGAACAAAGCACTTACTAATTATATTAATGAATTTGGTCTAAGTTACAATCTTCATTATAAAACAGTAGAAGAATGGTTATCTTTTAGCGATCCGTCAATGCGTATAAAAAAGGTATCTGATAAACCAGAAAAACCTGACAAGCCCACTGGCCCAACTCTTGGAACAATTGGACTAGAGTATACTTATGAAACTCAAGCAACAGATCCTAATGGGGATATGGTAAAATGTTGCTTTGATTGGGGCGATAACTCTGTAGGTTGGACTGATTGGTTGACCTCGGGGGATATTGGAACATTGAACCATATCTGGGATAAACCAGGTGATTATTCAATTAAGGTAAAAGTGCGTGATGAATATGGCCTGGATAGTGGATGGTCTGATCCATTGACAGTAACAATTGTATCTGATGCACCTTATCTGGACATAATAAAGATTAAGGGTGGAATCGGAAAAGTTAGTGCGGTTATTAAAAATATTGGCTTAATTGAAGCACTTGATGTAAATTGCAATATCTCTGTAAAAGGTGGTATATTTAAATTAATAAATGACTTTAAAAAAGAAACTTTTGATACAATTGATGTACAGGGTGAAAAAACAATTTCATCTGGTAATATATTTGGCCTTGGATTAATTGATATCACTGTTTCAGCAAATGCACTTTCAGTAAATACAACAACCAAGAAAGCACAAGGTTTTGTATTTGGTCCATTTGTATTTATACAATGATTGTTGATTAATTCAAATCTATAATTAAAAGATACTTATATTATAGATTCAGCATGTTAACAATAAAAAGAATTATATTTGAAGTGTTGAAACCCATTCTGTCAAACCTGTAAGGGCAAACTGTACAGCAATTGCAACAGTTAAAAGTCCCATTACTCTTGTAAATGCGTCCATACCTTTCTTGCCAAGAATCTTTATGACAACTTCAGAACCCATTAAAATCAAATATGTAATAATCATTGTTAGAAGAATTGCTGCAATTGCAATAATAATTGCTAATAACCAGAAATTATCTGATGTTAATGTCCTCATACTTACTATTGTAACTGTTATTGCCCCAGGTCCTGATAAAGAGGGTAAAGCTAGGGGGACAAGTGCATAATCTCTTTTTTCCCCTTTACCAGGAATACTTTCACCAAATTGTTCTCCACGTCTAACCATATCAAGACCTACAAAAGCAAGTAAAATCCCACCAGCTATACGCAGTGAATAAATCTCAATTCTAAGATATTCAAGGATACTTGATCCTGCAATTGCAAAGATAATTAACAAAATTGCTGCATAAATTGAAGCATTTCTTGCAGTTCTTAATCTTTCTTTTTTAGAATACCTGCTTGTAATAGCTGAAAAAAGTGCAAGAGTCGAAGAAGGATTTACAATGATAAAAAGTGGTACAAATAAAAACAGAAATTCTTCAAGCATTGACATGCTATTTAGTTTTACTATAATAAATATTTTCTTTTATCAAGAATTTCTAGAGCATATAAAATCTATAAATATTAAAAACATTTATAAAGAATATAATATATTATAATAAATAATAAGATAAGGGGGAATTAAGATAATTAAGATACATTATAAAAAAATAATAATTATTGGAATTTTACTATTACTTTTTGGAATGACTCTAGTTCCAACAATTAATGCAAGAATTGAAAAAATCAATAAACAAATTGATGAAACGCAATCTATAACAAATAGTGAATTCCCTCCTTATAAACTACTTATTATTACACCACAAAAGTTTGAAAGATATCTAAAACCTCTTAAAGTTCATAAGGAAAAATATGGAATTACAACATATATTGCAACACTTGATGAAATATATGAAAAAATGTATTGGAATGGAAGAGATAAAGCAGAAAAAATAAAATATTACATAAAAGAATCAATTGAAAACTGGGGAACACAATACGTTCTTTTAATTGGTGGAAAAGTAAGACAGTTTAATCGTTGGCACCTTCCAGTAAGATATATAAATGTTGGCAATAGCTGGGAGAGACACATTCTAAGTGATCTTTATTTTGCAGATATTTATGATAGTAAAGGTGATTTTTCCAGTTGGGACTCTGATGAAGATGGCATATATGGGGAATGGTTCTATGGAGAACAACCAGAAGATAAAAATATTGATTTAATCCCAGATGTTGCAGTTGGAAGACTACCCTGCAGAAATCGATTCGAAGTAATATTAATGGTTAAAAAAATTATTAGCTATGAAAAAACAGCTTACAACAAACCATGGTTTTATGATATGGTTGCAATAGCTGGTGATACCTATCCTGAATATCAGAACCCTGATTGGGCTGGAAATGAAGGTGAGATTTATGCAGATATGGCAATTGAGAATATGACTGGATTTAATCCTATAAAACTATATACATCAAATGAGACTTTGAAAAGCTGGAAGGATATGAAATCAGCTATTAACAATGGATGTGGATTTTTATATTTTGTTGGCCATGGAAGTGCAACGAGCTGGTCTACACATTTTCCCAATAGCAAGAACTGGACTGAAGGTTTTACTGTATCTCATTTTCCTCATCTTAAAAATATAAATAAATTACCAATATGCGTTGTAAGTGGTTGTCATAACTGTCAGTTTGATGTGAGCATTTTTAATTTGTTTAATGAAACTCGTAAGAATCATGGTGAGGCAGGCTATGAATGTTGGGGATGGAGGATGACAAGAAAAATCGGTGGAGGCTCTATTGCAACAATTGGATGCTCAGCTCTTGGATTTACTAAAGAAGACAAGGTTTCATTTAAAGGTGGAATTAACGAACTTGAGGTAGAGTTTTTCAAGGCTTACGGTCAGGATAATATTGATATAATTGGTGATACTTGGAAAGAAGCAATAAATTGGTATGTCAGTTCTTACCCTATTGATTGGGGAATAGAGCTTACTAATGATTCATGGGTAGATATTCAAGTACCATCAACATGGACTTTACTTGGTGATCCATCATTAAAAATTGGTGGGTATCCTTCTGCAATGGTGTAAGATATTGGTTATTAAAACAAAAAAAAGTCGATAATTAAAGATTATAAATAAAATAGTGATATTTTAAATACAAAGCCGCTGGGGGGCTAACCATATATAGGTCAAAAGCCCTATTATTAAAATTTAGTCCGAAGCTAGAGCCTATATTTCATTTAAAGTCTAATATAAAAAGAGAAATAAATCATGAATATAACTATCGATTTAAAAGGGAAGATATAGTTTCGTATTTACCAGTAAAAACTCATTGTCTTCTCATGTTGACTTAAATTGTAAAATTATACCAAAGACATTCTATCACTGCTTATTCTATCATTGTAACAGGCAAAACAAATATAATCACCAAACCATTTCGTACAATCTCTCATTTTTCCACAACTTTTGCATTTTGCTTTCATTTAGCTCACCATACTGTAAAAGGTAATTTCTCTCCCTTTAATATTACATTATGCATTATTTTTTCTCCTATATGTACATCCAATATTATTTCCATCTTTGTCAAATTTGATGTCACCTGTAGCGGTTATTTTTAAGGGACGAGTACAGACAGCAGATGTTTTCATGTTTGAATGTATATTTGATGAATTTCTTTTATCTCTTTTATTTCCTGTTTGTTTGTTCAGAAAGCAACTGACGGCATTTTTCTAACTCATCAAGCACCCTAAGATGTTCTTCAATGAGTTCACCATAACTCCCGCCAAATTTATCATAGATTTCCTTGAATTTTTTATCACCATTCATTTTTATCAACCTTTTCTTGTCAGAAATGTCTTATTAAATTTACAAAGTATATTGTTGCAGTAATATATGAATTTAAATCTTCCATGTTGTGTCATCGTATGTCCACATTCTTTGCAAATCCATTT
>Ga0209536_100000769_pt1 | contig 52826 bp, 40 predicted proteins | sample DeeMarSeWOR28_12_FD_187461 | JGI IMG/M metagenome (GOLD analysis project Ga0209536, IMG submission 187461) | Marine sediment microbial communities from White Oak River estuary, North Carolina - WOR-2-8_12 (SPAdes) (version 2) | ecosystem: Environmental > Aquatic > Marine > Intertidal zone >... | reverse complement strand
TTCGGGAAGAAACGTCCATTTTGGACCTATCATTGCGAGAACTGTATGCGATGCATGGGTTATTGCAAACAAAATGCTATTGAAGCAGGTCATTCCTGGGCTGTCTTACAGTACTTTTTTGTGACAATCCCTGTGGTGGCAAGGTTACTCTCATGGTTATCAACGTCAACAGGTTTGTCTATTGAGATTAAAAACTATTGGCTGTGGTTATTAGTTGATACTTTGTATTTTCTACCAGCTCTATTTTTATCCTACTGGCTGTTCTGGATGCTGATCCGAATTCCGTTGGTTAATTCAATTTTTAGTCTGTCAACACTAACCCATTATTTTAAACGTTATCATGAGCCCGAAACCCGTCTCAAAGATTTGGTAAAACGGAAGGTGCCAAATAACAATTCATTCCACCCGACTAAAAACGCGTCCGGGTCACCTTTTGTTTTTGGCTCCGGGGACGGATATTAAAATTATGGAAGTACTTGGCCGCTGTATTGTTTGCGGGTGAATTCTTCCGTTAGCTGTTTTAGATAATTATTTTTATTAGGTGGAAAATGTACGTTCAAAATATTCTTATTCGTTCATCTTTGATTGCAGTAATAATAATCAGTATTTCTTTCGCTTTTCTTGGGTGTACGGATGAATCTACTTCACCAGTTATTGAAGGTAATCAACTTGAATATGTTACTCCCGGGGAAGTTGGATATTCATCTGCTCTTTTAGATAGTGCAAAACAATTTGCCGAGCAGAGTGGTTATGCTGCAGTAATGGCTTTATATGATGGTAAGGTATTTTTCTCCTGGGGTAATGTTACTTATAATTATCTGTGTCATTCAATTAGAAAACCATTTTTAAGTTCGCTCTATGGAATTCACATCGCACAAGGTAACATTAATATTAATGCAACCTTGGAAGAATTGGGAATAGATGACATTCCACCCAGTCTTACTATCGAAGAGAAGCAAGCTAAGATAAGGGATTTATTAAAATCCCGTTCTGGTGTTTATCACGAAGCTGCTGCCGAAACACAAGAGATGAAGGAAAATAGACCCCAGAGAGGCAGTCATCCTCCAAATACTTTTTTTTATTATAATAATTGGGATTTTAATGCATTGGGAACAATCTTCGAACAACAAACCGGAACAAAAATATTCGAAGAGTTCAAAAGAAAAATAGCAGATGTAATCGGGATGGAAGATTTTTCAGTTGGAAATTGTTTTTATCAGTATGAAGATTCTTTATCTATGCATCCTGCATATTCCTTTAGAATGAGTGCGAGAGATATGGCTAGATTTGGAGTACTCTATCAGAAAAATGGTAATTGGAAGGGCAACCAGATTATCTCCCCTGATTGGATTACAGAGAGTACGACTACATATTCAATTTTGGATAGTACAGCCGGAGTTGGTTATGGATATATGTGGTACACAATACCACAAGGATCTGGCTTCGAGCAATTAATTGGCGCATCGGGTTTTTATCATACTGGTGTAGGAGTACATATAGTTATAATAATTCCGGCGTTGAAGCTTGTATTGGTTGAACGATACGATACTGACGGGACTTGGACAGATCCGGGAGATGCGGGTTTGCAGTTGGGACTAATGATTATTAATTCTAGGATTCAATAGCTTAGATAAGAAACAGCTAACAAGTGCCTCAAGCCGAAAGTGTTTTTGCATTTGGCGTCCGTCTACATCCTAACGGACTTCGCCGGACAGGTTTTAGATATTTTCGGGTTTGTAGTTCCATATATTCTTTCTTGCTTAGGATTATACTAAAAAAAGTTTTTACAATTTATTAATTGTATATTGTTAATTAATCCTTTTTGTGCTTCAACAAGATCAGGGTAAATTCTCGACAGCGGATTATCGGCAACACCGAAATCTGAATAAATAGAAAGGACAGACCATGAATACAAAAATACTGGCAGCATCTGCAATGCTGCTTTTTGGTTGCACGGTTATAGCACAGGACAATTCCTACCCCAAAGCTAAAGTCAGTTTCGATGATTTCAAGAACCTTGTCGCTGAAGTTGAGAGCCATCGCGTAAAGCGATTGATTGATCTCGATACGTTCCTAAAGATGAGCAAGCAACCGGGGGTAATTATTCTGGATACCCGCTCAACTTTTCGTTACGAGCGCATTCACGTGAAGGGAGCAAAGCATATCAGCTTCACAGATTTTACGCAGAATAATCTGGCTGAGGTCATTCCTTCCTTCGAGACAATAATACTAATCTACTGCAACAATAATTTCGATGGTAACCAGACTGATTTTGCATCCAAAGTTGCCATGCCGATAACTCGCTCTGGCAGCATCATAACTGCACAGTTCAACTTGCAAGAAAAGCCACTGATGATGGCTCTGAATATCCCAACTTACGTAAACCTCTATGGGTACGGTTATCACAATGTCTACGAATTGAATGAGCTTGTTAATGTAAACGATCCTCGCATTAACTTTGAAGGATCGATTGTAAATCAGTCAGAAGAATTGACTCCTGGATTGATAGAGGAAAAATGACTGATGGTAAATTTAATTTTTAATCACTGGCAGTAGTGCCTGCCGGCATACCTTTGGTATGTAAATCAGCAGGCAGGTTCTATTCTGCATTGTTGTTTACGTCTTCGTTCTGATATACGGCAGCTACCGGAGAACTTCGCCGAACAGGCTGGGCAGCAGCTTAGGGACAACATCGTTAGGCGCAAAGTTATTAGCTATTTAAATCAAATAGTAAATGTTAGAGAAAAGAATAACAAAATATATTTATTTTTTTTCAATTCTATTTATTTTGGGCACAATAATATTTTTTCCGAAATGGATAGTAGACGACGCTTACATTACTTTTAGATATGCTGAAAATTTAGCGAATCATTTTAAATTAGTATATAATATAAATTCGCATCCTGTTGAAGGATACACTGGAGTTATATTACCGATTCTCATTGCTTTAGCGATAAAAATTGGTATTTCACCTGTAGTTGCAACTCATTCGATTGGGGTAATAAGCTTCATTACTTCCTGCCTTTTCTTAGTTTTATTACTTAAAAAAATTAAAATCAGCGATATAATTTGTTCAATAATAATTCTTGTATATACTTTTATTCCAATCGTTTATACCCATGTATACAGCGGCCTTGAAACTATATTATTTTTATCAATCATTATTATTGTAATATATTATTCAATAGAGGTTCTTAATAATAATTCTAACAAAAATTCTTCCTTCGTCTTATTTAGTTTGCTACTTCTCTTTTTAAGTCTAGTACGACCTGAAGGAGTTCTTTTTAGTATTCTCATCACTTTTTTTTGCTTCATATATTATTTTACTAAAAAAAAATATCTCTTTAAAAGATTCACATTAAGTACTCTATCTGTGTTCATTATCCCATTAATAATTTACTTTATTTGGCGATTGAATTATTATGGTCAGTTCTTCCCCAATACCTATTATTTAAAGGCAGGTAATTTTACTTTTACATACCAATCTTACAAATCTTTTATTGAATTCTTTGAAATATATTTTGCTTTACCTTTCATCATTTCTTTATTTCTTGTATTTATAAATATTGACCGAGTTTGGAAAGAAATAAAAAATAATGAGAGTAAGATATTGTCAAAGGAATTCATGTTTATTTTATTGCCAACACTTATTTTTACGATTATTTTGCTTCTACGATATTTTTATATGGATTTGTTAATGGATTTTTCCCACAGATTTTTTATTCCAACGCTTCCTGTTTTATTATTATTATTAGCTGTTTTATTAAATATCGGATTTAAGAATTTAAAGAATCTTTTTAGATCAAATCCGTTAACTTATAAAGTATATATTATTCTATTAATATGCTTTTTCTACTTGCATTTTCAATCCTTAATTCCAGATATGAAAAAAGAGGTAAATCTCGCAACAAGGATGAAATTACTTCTGGATGAAGTACATATACCAACTGGTAAATACATAAACCAACATTTTAATAAATATTCGACTTTGCTTGTACACGCTGATGCTGGAGCAATCCCATATTTTGCAAAACTTGAAACTATTGACTTTGGTGGTTTGAATGACGACTACCTATCTCATCGAAATAGACTAAGTGAAAAACAAATAATAGATTATTTTTTTGAAGTTAATGCGGATGTTCTTGCAATAACAAGTTTTAATAGAAATAAACTTGAAAGAAAAGAAGGTTCTTTAAATTGGGATACGTTAAAAAATACTTTAAAAGATAAAAGATTTAACAAATATACTCTTGTTAAAATTTTTAGTTGGAGTGTATGGACTTATTATGAATTTGTGTTTGTGAAGAATGAAATATATAATAAAAAGTTTGCAGACAAGGATAAATAATTCTTTAAATATATACGGCATCGCAGCTAACAAACCGCTCAACCGGATAGCATAATATTCGTAAGCTAATTTAGAATTTAAAAATTGGTTAGCTTCGTTTTTGTTTCTTGTTCAAGGTAATTACACTATGAAAAAATAAAATCATTGACTTTGCATTTCTCATTGGCAGTTTTGTCCGTGCTGCCGGATATTTGTAAACGTTGTTATCCGTTCAATAAGGAAACAGATATGATAAAACTTCTAGCCAAGCTGCCGGAGTGGGTCAAAGCTCCTCTGCGGCGAATAATAAACGTTATAAAAGCAATGCCATATCACGGGAAAGGGAGATATTGCCCGGTATGCGGTAAGTCATCGAGTCGCTTCAAACCTTATGGAATAGTGCCGCGTGAAGACGCTGAATGCGCCCATTGCGGGGCTCTCGAACGCCATCGCCTTATATGGTTATTCTTACAGAAGAACACTGATCTCTTTGACGGGAAGCAAAAAAAAATGCTCCATGTAGCACCAGAGCTATGTTTTGAATCAATTTTCAGGAAACGGTTAGGTGGTAATTACTTGACTGCTGATCTATTTAATCCCCGCGCTATGGTAAAAATGGATATTTGTGATATTCAATATCCGGATTGTTCGTTTGATGTGATTTATTGCAGCCATGTATTGGAGCATGTTCCCGATGATAAAAAAGCGATGAGGGAATTTTATCGAGTTCTTAAAACTAATCGGTGGGCGATACTAAATGTACCAATCACCAGCGAAAAGACATTTGAGGATGCATCAATAGTTGATCCTAAAGAACGACTAAAAGCCTTTGGTCAGGAAGATCATGTCAGGCATTACGGCCCCGATTATATTGAACGGCTTCGTGATTCGGGATTCACTGTAAAAATTATTAAAGTAAGCGATTTAGCAAATAGTGATGAAGCGATAAGAATGGGATTGACACAGGCCAGTGGTGAAGTTTACTATTGCACAAAGTAGCTGCTAGCAGGGTGCTGCACGGGAGGGCAGTTTCGCTGAGTTACATAGCTTTATTGTTTTTGAAAATATGGATATGTGACACTTTTATATTTTAATACAAAACTTTCCTTAGTCAAAAAATACCGAATTTAATTAAGTTACCTCCTGGAATTATCTTTTTCTCAGTATCAGTCTTCCGGCAACCAAACGTCTGTCCATTATGTTCGGAGAAAAAAGCGAACATCCTGACGTGATTAGAAAGAGAGTTTTCGAAGTTATCGGACATCCAATATATTTAAGCGAACTGCTCCTATATTTTGGTATTTTTGGACAACACGATTCACGTGTGAAGGACAGGCTGCCGAATTTGTTCACTGGAATCGAGTCATTTGTCATTAGATTTTTTGTTTGAAATTTTGCCTGCCTGCATACCTTAGGCATGTAAACCGGCAGGCAGATTCTATACTGTATCGCTGTTTCCGTATTCGTTCCGATATCCTGCAGCTGCCGGAGAACTTCGCCGGACAAGCCAGGCAGCCTCGCCAGGGTAGGTTAAACTGGATCGGGCACAAAGCCGTTAGCGTAAAGAAGGAAAAAAGTATGAAACAATGGTATGAAATCCTTTTTGAAAATTATGCAAATCAATACGAGAAAGAGAGTTTTACTCAAGGCACATTGGGTGAATGTGATTTTATTGAAATAGAGGCAGGGAATAATAAAGACTTGCGCATTCTAGATATCGGCTGCGGTACCGGCCGCCATGCCGTAGAACTTGCTAAACGGGGATATAATAATATTGTTGGAATTGATCTTTCAAAAGCTCAAATTTCAAAGGCAAAGAAAAACGCAGCCAATGAAAAAGTCCAAATCGATTTCCGTGTTGCGGATGCACGTGACCTACCATTTATTTCTGAATTTGATTTAGTGCTGATGCTGTGTGAAGGTGGTTTTCCACTTATGGAAACCGATGAAATGAATTATGAAATTTTAAAAAATGCACGAAAATCCCTGGCTGAGGGGGGCAGGTTTATTTTCACGACTTTGAACGGATTGTTTCCCATTTTTAATTCAATTGATGATTTTGTTAATAGTGAAAATGATGACGGGAATGCCTCGCACCATAAAATTAATTTTAATCTTATGACCTTTCGTGAATCATCTGAAATGAAATTCGTAGATGATGATGGAAATGAAAAAGCAATCAAAACGAGCGAGCGCTGGTATATGCCAATAGAGATTACCTGGCTGTTAAAAACGTTAGGTTTTAAAAAGATCGATATTTTCGGAGCACAGCTTGGAAAGTTTTCACGGAATCACAAATTGACCATCAAAGATTTTGAAATGTTAGTGGTGGCAGAATAAGTGTATAATTCACTAATTAATCTATACTCAAATGCGGACTAAACAAGTTTAATTGCAAAGTTGTTATATTACTAATATTTCTTATAAGTAAACATGAACAATTATTTCGCTACAAAGATATGTATGCCATAGAAACAGAAGGATTAACAAAATTCTATGGGAAGGACAGGGGGATAATTGATCTTGATCTAAGGATAAATGAAGGTGAGATCTTTGGATTTATAGGCCCCAATGGATCAGGAAAAACTACCACGATTCGTCTTTTCCTTTGTTTATTATTTCCGACAAGTGGTAGCGGCAAGATCTTTAATTACGATATCGTCAAGGACAGCCCAAGAATCAAAAAAAATGTTGGTTTTATACCAACAGAAGTGAATTACTATGAAAACATGACGGTTAAAGAACTTATTGAATATTCTGCCAGCTTTTACAACATTTCTCTTGATCGTCATTTTGATCAGTTGATTGATGCGCTTGATCTTGATCTGGCTCGTAAAATTGAGGATTTGTCCATGGGTAATAAAAAGAAAGTAGCGGTAGTTCAGAGTCTGATTCATAATCCGAGGCTGCTTATCCTGGATGAGCCTACAAGTGGGTTGGATCCACTTATACAAAATCATCTTTTTGATATTCTCAATAAACAGAATGAAAAGGGGACAACTATCTTTTTTTCTTCACATGTTCTTGGTGATGTTGAGAAGTTTTGTCACAGAGTAGCCTTTATTAAAGATGGAAGGATAGTTAATGAAGATGATATTAATTCCCTGAAGAAAAAACTTTTAAGTCGGATTTCATACCGTATTAAGGAAGGGAAAGATGACATAACATTGCAAACACCAGGAATTATTTCATTGGAAAAAAACAAAAACAGCACTTCCTTTCTCTATAAAGGGGAATTATCAATATTATTAAAAGAACTTTCCCAATTGTCTATTGAAAATATTACCATTACTGAGCCCGATTTAGAGGAAGTCTTTATTCATTACTATGAAAGCGATTCTCGAGAAGAGGATAACTAGATGAATTTAAATTTATTTTTGAGAGAACTTAAAAATAATTTAAAGGGAACCGTTTTAACAAGCTTTATTGTTGTGTTATACATTGCATTTTCTCTTTTAATATACTCATCAATGAAGGAAAATATATCCAGGATTACAGATTTCTATTACCTAATGCCTGAATCATTTCAGGTTGCTTTTAATTTTCACATTAATCAATGGGATAATGTACTTGGATATTATGTTACATATTTTGTCTACTTTGTTCCTATTATTACCGGATGCTATTCAATTATTTTAGGTGCAAAGATATTATCCAAAGAGGAGCAAAATAAAACAGCCGAATTTTTGTTATCCCGCCCGATATCAAGAAATCAAATTATTTCAAGCAAGCTTCTTACTTTATTTATCCACATACTTGGAATTAATCTGTTAGCATTTTTGACTGGATTAATTGGATGCGGTATTGTTTCTGATTGGGAATTTAATATAAAGTCCTTGGTAATCCTGCACACTTATGGCTGCTTAATTTGTTTGTTATTTGGGTTAATAGGTTTTTTTATAACAGTGGTCATGAAGCGTGCGAAAGCTATTAGTGGAATCGGAATAGGGATCATTCTTGTTACCTACTTTTTTGATGTAATGATAAGGGTATTTGGCAAGGTTCAATTCCTTCTTTACTTAACTCCCTTCAAATACATCAATATTGAAGCGCATTCTCAAGATTACAGCTTTGATACCTGGCGATTGATATATTTTATCGGGATTTCCGGTTTGCTAATTGTGTTAAGTTATGTTTTTTACAGAAGAAAGGATATACTAGTCTGATGGTTGTAAATAATCCGTAAAGGTTAATAACAGGAATGAGAACGATTTTTTGAAAAGTGATTCATTAAGATGCTGTATAACCAGTGGATTCAGCTGACCGCGCATTCTGTTCGGACTTTATACAGCTTTGATGTTTATTCTATTATGTAGCTTTGCACTGTTAATTCAGTGCAAAGGTAAATCAGTGACATCCGGAGCATGCGGAGCAATTTACGCACTGTATGAAAATTTATAAATACCTGCCCGCATACCTTCGGTATGTAAACCAGCAGACAGGTTTTAAGTATTAATTCTGATTAATTTACCAAGCCGTTTGCTGAACAGACTTGCTCCCGTGTTTTGATAATATAAAGATTAGTGCCCGGCAACTAAAGGATTCCGGGTTGCGGCTTAACTACAGAGCAATTCTGCGTATTTTAATTTGGAAAGCAAATGAAATATGAAATAATTAAAAAAGTATTTGATCGATTTCCGGAAATAGAAAGCAATAGACTAAAATAGAGTAAAATTAAATCAAAAGATTCTGAAAAAGGTATTAAATAAAAATAATACTCAGATAGCTGTAATAGTATTCATCACAATTGTCTTTCTTATTTTGCTTATCCAAATGTTTGGTAAAGCATACAGAGAGGGGGGATACGATTTTACAAGTTACTTGCTTTCAGCTGAAGCGTTGTTAAAAGGCACAAACCCTTATACAGTTGACACGCCATATCCTTACATATATCCACTTTTTTTAGCTTCAGTTTTAACACCATTTACTCTTTTACCATACAGCATAAATAATTTTTTATGGTTTTTTATTAATGTAGGCTCATTTGGATTTTCGGTTTATCTTTTATTAAAAATCTATTTTAAGATGTCTCCATCAAAACAGGTATTTTTATTTGTTCTTTTTTTTATGGTCATAGTACTATTTAGCCCAATACAAATTCACCTGTTAAATGGTCAGGTTAATTTTTTAGTCATTCTTTTTTGCACATTATTCATTTATTGGAATGACAGGAATAACAAACTATCGAGTTTATTCCTGGCCTTTGCCATATCGTTAAAAATTGTTCCTTTGGTATTTCTGATATTTCTCTTCATCGAAAAAAAATATAAGGATATTTTACTGACTATTGTTTTTTCATTTATATCTGTTTTTGTTTTACCATTTCTCTTTGCTGGTATAAAAACAATCGATTATTATTCTTACTATTTCGACCATTTTATTATTAACGCATTTTCAACAAATTTGTCCGATAATTCCATAGCTGTTTATTTCACTTTAACTGGTTTTATTACGAGTTTCTTTGTAAGCTTAAAGTCTTTTGGTATTTACGTGCAAATTATTAGTGCTGTCATAATACTTTCTCCGATTGTCTATTTGCACCACCGGCTACTGAAAGAAAATATATTTCAAAAAAATTTATTGCTATTTTCATTGTATTCATTGTCAGTATTATTAATAAGTCCGTCATCGCAAACTCATCATCTTGTATTTATTATACCTGCAATATTTTGGATCATTATTAATTTTTACGAAAAAATTGATAAAGAAAAACGATGGTATATTTTTTATTATATGCTTGTGTTTGCTCTCTTTTGGGCTGGAAATATTTTTAAGCACTCACCGCTTATTTTTATTTCAATTATAACATTATTCATTATAACATTTATTATTTCACAAAAGAAAATCAGGCTGGCAAATGAGAAAATATGATGAAGTATTATTAAAGTGTAAGGTCTGTGATTCTGAGAAAATTTATAAATATCATTATGATATAAATGGTAATTCAATATACATTTGCGGGGATTGTAAAGTCCAATTTATGAACCCGCAATACACTGATGAATATCTAAACGATTACTATTCGAAATATACGAAGGATGAACCCCAATGGGATGAGCCCTTATCTTATGGGCATAATTTTTATTTATCTTTAATCGAAAAGTATACAACCTCAAAAGGCACTTTACTGGATGTCGGCTGCGGGAAAGGGCATTTATTAAAAGAAGCTAAAAAGAGGGGATGGGAAGTTTTTGGATATGATGTTGATTGCAAATCAACTGAATACTTTAGCAAAAAGCATAACATAAAAATGTTTTGTGGTGATTTTGAAAAGATTAAATGGGAATCAAACAGCTTTAACCTGGTTTCGATGCATCAGGTTTTTGAACATTTAAAGAATCCACTCTCACAGCTGCAAATAATCAATTCTATTTTAATCGAAGGCGGACTGCTATTTATCGTAATACCCAATATTAAGAGCCTTTCTTCCATAATTAAATTTCGTCTCGAAAAACTTGGTTTCCGAAAGAAGGATATTGGGAAATACTATGATACATCACATCATCTCTTTTACTATGAGCCAAAAACTTTGAAAAATATTTTGATAAAACATGGATATAAAATATTGCACTTACGAAGTGGACACAAAGTCAGACCACATCAGTCTATGTTAAAAAGAAAATTTTTAAGAAACTTCAGCGAAAAAATTGCCTGGAAGTCTACTTTCTTAATAATTGCGAGAAAACAATAACAAGAAGGCAAGCAACAAGTTGCAAATGGTATCAGGTTTATAGCTATCGACGTTTGTGCAATAATCAAGTTTGTACAACCCTCTTAGCTATGCTATTGTGATGTTAACGAAAGCAGGGCAAGTCAGTTGGATCTTATCGATCACGCTGTTATATACAGCATATCCAACCAGTTGATATAAATTCCATTCAAAACTTTTTATCTTTTCTTCATTTTGCATGTCATTTTATACTTAAATTTGTCCACTTGTCAACAACACTTACAACTCTACAAAAAATAGCAGCTCAGTTCACCTATAAATTTTATTTTATGTTAGTTAAATAAATTTAAATTCTTCTTCCAGATTTTAGCAGTATGAGAATTTATTTCATGCGATCATCATAGACTAATAAGGAGAAAGAATATGATTAAATCTAATCCTGAAGAAAAGCAAAATTTTTTGAAAATAGATATGAAGGGTGGAAACTTTAGGGAAATAAATTTACTTGTGCTTTTTCTGCTGTTGTTGATTTTTAGTATAATTGGATACTTTACCTTTGATAGTCAATGGTTAGACTATACATTCGCCCATGGGGGAGGTTTGGGTATTGTAGGTCTTTTAGGTTGTTGTGCAGGATTAGTAGCCAGGAAAAAAGGCTACAGTTTTTGGAAAGCTTTTTTATTAGGATTTTCACTTCCAATAATTTTAGGTTTCATAGCTGCTTTTATAATGCAACCTCTTGCTTGTGGTGGAACAGTGAGTCTTGCTGCTGCTGTCCTTATTTTAATTATTTATTCTTTTGTTAAACGAAGGATGGTTCTACGTTGATTTAATCTTTTGAAGTTTACTCCAATTATAATAATCTCTTGTAAACTGCATTCCCAACTAACTTTTCTGTATCCCAATTAAAACTAACGCTTCTCTCATCTTTTCTCACATCACATTTCTGGTAGCTGCAAAACTTACAGAGATCGAAGTTGCAGTAATCAAAATGTATTTTTATTTGTGAATCCGTAAATTCTTTTTCAAGTTTTTCATCTATTCTTTTTTCTTCTTTATGGGATTGCTCAATTGTAAAATAGTAGGGAAGTATTAAATGAAAATCAATAAAAGTTCTGTCACCTGATTTCCAATAACGCAGCTCATGCAGATCAATCCAGTACTCTTTCTTAATCGATACTAATAAATCACTTAATTTCTGCAGTAATGCCGGATCGGTTTCCATCATTAATCCACCAATTGATTCTCTTACAAGCTTGTAACCGGTAAAAAGAATATTCACTGCAACTATAATTGCAACTATAGGATCAAAAAAAGTAAAATCAGTTATAATGACTAAAATTATCCCTGCAACTACCCCAATACTTGTTACAGCGTCTGTTAAAACATGTTTTCCATCTGCAGTAAGAGTCAGGGAGTCGGTCCTTTTACCCATTCTTACCAAATATAACCCGAGTGCAAGGTTAATCAATCCTGCAGCTCCAATAAACAAAACACCAATACTCAGCGATGAAAGTTCCGGTCCGGCAATCAAATCACTTACGGCTTCGTATATAATTACTCCTGCTGCAAGCACGATTAAAAACCCCTCAAATCCTGCTGAGAAATATTCTACGTTTCCATGTCCGTATGGATGAGATTCATCCGCAGGTTTTGCGCTGAGAATTATGCTATATAATGCCATAGATGTAGCGGCAATATGTACAACAGATTCAGCAGCATCTGAAAAAATTGCTACTGAACCTGTAATCAAATAAGCACCGACCTTCACGACCAGCATTCCTATTCCAACAAACAAAGAGATGTAGGCAGCTTTTTTTCGAAGGTTTAGTTGATTGGTCCTGTTCATAATATTTACAATTTATTATGTTTGGTGTAATTGCAATCCGGCTCCTGCTCATTGGTAGTCCTTTTAGCGGGAGAAGCAATCTCATTGTACAAGTCTTTCCAACTTGGATTAATTCTATTTACCAAATCACTTTTTTTCCTTCCTTGAACCTGCTTTAATTTGTTTTTCATGGAGTATGCATCTGTAAATATTTCATAATAGATTAATTTTTGTCAATTATACCTTTGGGTGAAAAAGTTAATTAACTTCTCTTTATGTTGAAAAACTCTTTTTAATAAATTATTTCTCACTCCCTTATAGATAACCAAGTTTCCTTTGTGTATCATCATATAAAAAAAATGTTTTTCCATTAACAGAATTATCCTGATTACACTCTGGATTGCTTCGTCATCTTGCTGCAGCCCTACTCCTCGCAATGACTATCAGTCAGGCCTTATTACATTTTTAATAGCAGTTTTGCAGCCTGTATTAATACCTCATCTGTCTTGGCAAAACAAATCCTTATGATTGGCTGGCTCTCCTTCCTTTCATAAAATGGAGATAAGGGAATTACTGCAACGCCAATATCTTTTGTCATATACTCGGCAAACTGCATATCCGGTAAATCAGAAACTTCAGAATAATCTAATAACTGGAAATATGTTCCCTGACAATTTTGAATTTTGAATTTTGATCCACCTTTGACGGATTGAATTTCATGCGCAAACAAATCTCTTTTCCTCTGATAGAAATCACTTAAAGTCAGATACTTCTCTTCCTGCCGCATATAATCCGCATAAGCATATTGAATTGGTGTGTTAGAAGAGAACACAATAAACTGGTGCATCTTTCTGAACTCTCTGGTAAGGTATTCAGGTGCAGCGCAATACCCCATTTTCCAACCGGTTGTATGATATGTTTTCCCAAAAGAGGATATGACAAAAGTCCGTTTTGCAAGCTCCTCAGATTCGGACAGACTAATATGTTTTGCATTATCAAAAACGATGTGCTCGTACACCTCATCACTGATAAGCACAATATCCGTTGTGCGAACAATTTTTTCCAGCTGGATAATATCTTCTTTACTTAATAAACTACCGGTAGGATTGTGAGGAGAATTCAACACAATCAATTTTGTTCTGCCGGATATTTTACTTCTTACTTTTTCCCAATCGTAAGTATAATCGTTTGGATTGAGGGGAATATAAACCGGTTTACCGCCGTTCGATAAGATATCAGGAACGTAGCTGTCGTAAACTGGTTCAAATACTATTACTTCATCACCCGTTTTTACTACGCTTGTGATCCCGGTATATAATGCCTGTGTTGCACCCGAAGTAACCGTTATTTCAGTTTCCGGATTATAGTGTTTGCCGTAAAGTTTTTCGATCTTTTCAGAAATTGCCCTTCGAAGTACCGGAACACCAGGCATAGGTGCATACTGGTTAAATCCTTTTTTCTGATAATACTGAACGAGCTGTAAAAGTTCATCATCACAATTAAAATCGGGAAAACCCTGAGCAAGATTAATAGCTTTGTAATCTGTTGCCATTTTAGACATTACAGTAAAAATGCTTGTGCCCCATTCAGGCAGCTTTGTGTGAAAGTGAGGCTGATTATTCTTCATTTAAATTATTCTAATTTCTATTTGCAGTATTGAATTCAGAGTCATCCGGACGGATATCATTATAAATACTTAAAAGTTCTTCATAAGCAAACTGGCTTCCTCGTTGAGCAGCCAGGCGTAAATACTGAACCGCCTCCGGCATCGATTTTTTAGTCCCAACACCATCTTTATAACACAAACCGACTGAAACCATTGCGAATAATGAACCTTCTTTTGAAGCTTTTAATAACATTTTAAAGTCCTTTTGTCTGTCACTCGAAACAAATGATTCAAATAGACGAGAAGCTGCTAATCTTATTTCCGCTTCTCTGCTGCCAAGTTGAGCAGCGGTTCGCCAAATTTTAATTCCATTTTCCGGATCGAAATTTCCGAAGCTTCCCGTGTAATCATTTAATCCTGCTTCCATCATTGCCGGCAGATAAAATTTTCCGGCAGATTCTTTGAGCAGTTTCAGAGCATCGGTTATAACAATACGGTAGTCGAAGTTAAGTGATGTTAATCCGTACCATACAAACTTCGCAATTGGGTTTCCATTTTCATTTTCTTGCTGAATTAAATTAAGAAATTGCTGTTGCTGTGATAGTTTGTAAAACAAGTGTGTTGCTTTCGGGGAATCGTTCCTTAAGGCACGATAGTAAAAAGCTGCAGCATCGAGTAAATTTTTATTAAAGTAAATTCCTTTTTCGTACAATCTGCCTAAAATCGTCTGTGCTTCGGGACTTCCGTTATCAGCGAGCTCAAAAATTATCTCGAGTCTTTTTGCAGTTGTAAATTCATTTAAAAATTTCAAATTGTCGGAATTCAATTCCTTCACAATACTGTCTGCTCCGATAAATTGTAAATCGGCAATAAGCATGCTATCAGTCATTTCAACAACCGAATCGCTGAGCGCATCAAAATCAATAAAAACCAGTCCTAATGATGATGTTAGATTTGCTGTTGGATCGCTAACGGGTTTAATTTCTTCACCGGTTTTTTCAGAACTAAAAATTGAATCAACAACTGTTTTTGAGACTCTGGGTTCAAGTTCGGAAAGAATTTTCTGGGCAGGTTCATATTCTCCGTCTGCTGATTTCTTTATCCAGTAATAAGCTACATCCCAGTCTCTGGGTACGGTAAGATTATCGGTGTATAAGACTCCAACCACATATTGTGCCTGTACCATTCCATCTTCAGCAGCACTCTTGAAATTTTTAAAAGCAGCAAAGGGATCCCAATTAACTCCGATACCATTAATCAGCAATATTGCATAGTTATACTTTGCAGAAGTAAGATTTCTATCTGCCGCTTTTTTAATCCAATAAACGGCTTGAAGGGTATCGGCTGGAATACCTTCTCCCATTAAATATCTTAAGCCAAGTTCGTGCTGTGCTAAAACATCACCGGCATTTGCTTCCTGTGTAAGTTTAAATTTTTGCCATATTTGATATGCAAGTTCAGGTCTGTAAAAATAAGGTGATGTTTGCTTTGGTCTTTTGTTCTTGAATGCAAGACTTTCGGTTGTATCCTGAGAAAAAGAAAATTCCGTGAGCAGAAGTATTAGTACAAGCGTGATAGTCGAAAATAATTTCAATCAGTAATCCTAAAGACGATGTGCAAAAAAAATCTAATTATACAGGTAATATTAGCAATAATCTTAATTTTGGACAGTGTAAAACTGAGTTTAGTTTAAAGCAAATATAGTCGGGTAGAGTTAGTTGATTCAAGTATAAAAATGTTAGCCAGTATTTCGGTTGGGAGTTTTGGCTTATTTTTTACTTTTTTTGAAGAATTTTTTCATCGGCTTAAGATAATGTTCTTTCCAGCCTTTTTCGTATTTCCGTTCCTGGCCATTCGGCAGTTGAGTATGTATCAGTGTTATTTTTGTTCCGCTGTTATGTTTTTCAAAAAGAATTTCCAACCGGGAGTCAGGTGCAGATTCCGGAAATTCTGCGGTTCGCCAGTTTTGAACAATTCTTCCATAGGGCTGAAGGATAAGATTAGTCCCGCTTATATAGCCATCCGACACTTTAAATTTTCCCCCCACTCTTCCATCAATTACAGCTTTTTCACCTGTAAAGTTAGAATGTACCGAACTGCTGAGCCACGAGTCGTACAGCCTTTTTGCAGTTACTGGAAAATTTGCACTTAATTTAATCACAGCTTTCATCCAAATAAACTTCTTTACCTAAGAATAATGAAAATGTAAACATTAGGCAAATACTTTTTTTAGTTAAATGTAAGGTCTTTAATTTAAGAGTAGCAGCAATAAAGTTTTAATTGAGTTAATCTTCCCCTGAAATTGCTTATCAGTGTATGCTGCTCTATATTTGAGAGCAAAAAAAAATTAAATGGCACGCAGCAGGAAAGTAAAATTTATATTTATTACCGGTGGTGTCGTCTCTTCTCTCGGCAAAGGAATAACTGCCTCCTCACTAGGATTACTACTCAAACAGCGCGGCTTCAGCGTTACAATTCAAAAATTTGATCCATATATAAATGTAGATCCCGGAACAATGAGCCCTTTTCAGCATGGCGAAGTTTATGTAACTGATGATGGTGCTGAAACAGATCTGGACCTTGGTCATTACGAAAGATTTTTAGATGTGAATATGACCAGGGCAAATAATACCACAACGGGGCAGGTTTATTATGAAGTAATTACAAAAGAGCGAAGGGGCGATTATTTAGGAGCTACCGTTCAGGTTATTCCGCATATTACTGATGAGATAAAACGAAAGCTTGTCCGCCTGCGTGAATTAGGTGATTACGATGTTATCATAACCGAAATAGGCGGGACAGTTGGTGATATTGAAAGCTTGCCTTTTATTGAAGCTATCCGCCAGCATATGCTTGATTACGGCAGGGCAAATTCCATGTGTATACATGTAACGCTTGTTCCATACATTGCATCTGCAGGTGAAGTTAAAACAAAACCAACACAGCACAGTGTTAAAAATTTACTTGAATTAGGTATTCAGCCGGATGTGCTAATATGCCGTTCTGAAAAAAGACTGCCAAAAGATATCAGGGAAAAAATTGCTCTCTTTTGTAATGTTGATTCAAAAGCCGTTATATCCGCTTACGATGTTTCGTCTATTTATGAAGTTCCGCTTGTCCTTCACAGAGAAAAAATGGATTATTTAGTTACCAGCCGCTTGCACATGCCGGAGAAAAAAATAAAGCTTGATGAATGGAATCATTTTGTAGAAGGAATCCGATCACCTGTAAAGGAAGTTGAAATAGCCGTTTGCGGTAAATACATCACTCATCTCGACGCGTATAAAAGCATCCTGGAAGCTTTTACTCATGCGGGTGCGGAAAATCAGGCAAAGGTAAAAATAAGACCCGTGAATGCCGAAGAGCTTGAAGATGGAGATCTTAAATCATTACTTGAAGGTGTTGCGGGTATTTTAGTGCCCGGAGGCTTTGGTGAAAGGGGTATTGAAGGAAAAATAAAAGCAGTTAAATATGCACGGGAGAATGATATACCTTTTTTGGGAATTTGTCTGGGATTACAATGTGCAGTTGTTGAATTTGCCCGTAACGTCTGCGGTTTGCGTTATGCAAACAGTTCAGAATTCAAAAAAACAAAGTACAGTGTTATTGATTTAATGCCGGATCAAAAAGATGTAAAAAATATGGGTGCAACAATGCGACTCGGTGCGTACCCCTGCAGCATTGAAGATAATACAATGGCCTTTAAAGCCTACAAAAAAAATTATATATCAGAACGACACAGACATCGTTATGAAGTAAATAATAAATTCAGACGAAAGCTTATCGACAATGGTATGGTTTTAAGCGGATTATCTCCCGATAGAGAGCTTGTTGAAATAATTGAGCTGCCGGACAAAAGATGGTTTGTCGCCTGCCAGTTTCATCCTGAGCTTAAGTCGCGCGCAACAAATGCCCATCCGCTTTTCAGGGAATTTGTTAAAGCTGCTGTTGATTTTACCGAAGATTCAGAAAATAAAAGTTCTTAAACAGGGTTTTTTAAATTAACTCCTCTCACAAAGTAATGAATTTTTTTTCTTTAAGGAGTAAATTGATTCTTAATTTCTTTTTATTCCTATCTGGTATCCTGTATTTTCAAATAGCCATAAACGCACAGCCTAAATCATTGAAAAAAATAAGCAGCGGACTTAACGCTTTGTATAATTTCCAATTCGATTTATCCGATGATTACTTTCAGGATTTTATAAATATTAATCCGGAACACCCTGCAGGCTACTACTTTAAATCAGTAAAAAGACTCTGGTTTTATTTGGATAATAAAAATGGAAAGTATCTGGATGAATTTATAGATTATACCGACACAGCGCTTAATAAAGCAGAGATGTATTTACAAAAAGATTCTATTGATGTTTTCAGCTACTATATTTTAGGCTCCGTGTACTTTCAAAGAGCAGTTGCGCACACCCGCAGTGAAGAATATCTAAACTCACTATGGGCAACTAAAATGTTCCAGTACTATTTTAACCAGATAATTTCTATTGACAGCACGTATATCGATGCTTATATGTGTCTTGGTCTATACAATTTTGCTGTATCGCAGGCGCCGCGTTCATGGAGGTGGGCATTGGATTTAACCGGTATTGAAGGTAATAAAAAAGTCGGACTTGAATATTTAAAGTTAGCCTCCAAAAAGGGAAGATACTCAAAAGTGGATGCACAATTTTATTTATCGCAATTGTATTCGGAGTTTTTCCTGAACTTTAAAGAATCTAAAAAATATCTAAAAACCTTAGTATCTGCTTATCCCCGAAATTTACTGTTTAAATATTCCCTTGGAAATTTGCAGGTAAAACAATATGACCTTAAATCTGCCGAGAAAAATTTTATTGCGGTTACTCAGTCGAAGGATTCTGTTTTTATACAGTTAAAAAATTATTCCATCTTGGCTTTAGGCGATATATTTTTTATCCGTAATAATTTTGATTCGGCTAAAACTTTTTACCTTTCATTTCTTGATTCTTCAGTTGATCGTCATCTAAAAGGAATTACAGCTTTAAAGTTGGGCTTCTGCTATTTATTTGAAGGAGACTCAGCTTCTGCAATTGAATATTTTGAAAAAACAGATGAAGGGAACATGGATTTAGATGAAGACGTTTATGCAAAACAAAAGGGCGAACATTTTGCTGATGAATTTCCGGATTCACTTGAGCTTGCACTAATCAAATTTAAAAATATTTTGGATTCCGGAAAGTTTAAAAATGCGATCGATTCACTGGAAAACTTAAATAAACTTGTTTCTTCAGATTCGCTTAGAGCAGAGCTTATGATATACATAAGCGAAGCATATTATCTATTAGGAAGATACAAACAATCTCTTGAATATGCAGTTGGCTTATTAAATTTTGAACAATGCGAAACATGGGTAAAAGCATTTGCATGCTACTATGCTGCAAGAGCGAGCGTGGCTTTAAGAAATTTTGAAGACGCAGAACTGTTCATTGAGTACGCATCCAACTACAGTGATTTCTTTTTTGAAAATAAATTAACCGACAGACTCAACGCACTTTTATACGAGCTTAGTAACTGACCCAAAATAAGAATCCTTTCAAATTTGATTATTTTTTAGTGTTTAAGTAGCTTTGGCAAAATTATTTTTAAAAGAACGTGTTTTCACTTGCAGTTTTTGTCTCCGGTCGTGGTTCTAACTTAAATTCAATATTAAATGCACCCAGGCTGCGAAATTTAATTGAAGTAAAAGTAGTTGTCAGTAACAAAGAACATTGTCCTGCATTCGATATTGCAAAAAAATATTCCATACCGGTTTACAGTGTTGGGAATAAAGAAGGGTTTAAAAGTTTCAATGAGCTCGAAAACTTATTCTTATCGCTTGAAATTGATTTAATAGTCCTTGCAGGTTTTCTAAAGTTAATTCCAGTTGCTTTTATTGAATCATTCAGGAATAAAATTATAAATATTCATCCGGCTCTCCTTCCGTCATTTGGTGGTTCAGGAATGTATGGAATGAACGTTCACAGAGCCGTATTTAATTCGTCAGCACAGGTATCCGGTGCAAGCATTCATTTTGTTGATGAAAGTTATGATACAGGTAAAATTATTGCCCAGAGGAGTGTAGATATTTCTGATGTTCATTCGCCCGAGGAACTTGCCGAACGCGTTTTGAAGATTGAACATCAACTATTGCCAGATGTAATTGAAAAGTTTGCCCTTGGTAAAGTTTTTGTTGATAAAACAAGGGTAAGAGTTCTTAATTAGATTTTTTCTCTCACTTAAAAATTGGTTGTTGGATTGAGCAAATCAGCGCTGATCAGTGTATACGACAAGACAGGAGTTGTAAAACTTGCTAAAGTACTGGCAGATAAAAACTATAATATTATTGCTACAGGTAATACTGCCAGGTTACTCTCATCCGAAGGAATTAAAATACAGGAAGTACAGAATATAACAGGCTATCCGGAGATATTTGAAGGTCGGGTTAAAACTTTACATCCAAAAATAAGCGGCGGAATTTTAATGAGGAGAGATAATCCGTCCGATTTAAAAGAATCAAAAGAGAATGAAATTTTTCCAATAGATATTGTCTGTGTAAATCTTTATCCGTTTAAAGAAGTTTCAAATAATCCGGATGCAAGCTTAGATTTAATCATTGAAAATATTGATATCGGCGGTCCGAGCTTAATAAGAGCCGCAGCAAAAAATTTTAAGTTTGTTTCGGTAGTTACTAATCCAAATCAGTACCGACTACTGATTGATGAAATGAATAAGGGTGAAATTTCTTATAATACAAGAAAGCAATTTGCACTGGAAGCATTTTCCGTTACTGCTGATTATGATATTCATATTGCAAATGTATTGGAGGAGAAGCTGGATTTAACGAATAATTACTTCCGGCTGAATTTGCCGAAAGTTAAATCACTTCGTTACGGAGAAAATCCGCACCAGATGGCTTCTATTTATGGGAGTTTTTTCGATCATTTTGAATCTCTGCACGGCAAGGATCTTTCATACAATAATATTTTGGATTTGATTTCTGCTGTTGAGCTTGTGGAAGATTTAGGTGAAAATGCCTGTGCAATAATCAAGCATAATAATCCTGCGGGTGCTGCTATTGGTAAAGATTTGTTTGATGCTTATTTAAAAGCATTAAAATGCGACCCTATTTCTTCTTTCGGCGGAATAGTTGCTTTTACTTCAACCGTGGATGTAAAATTAGCTGAAAAACTGAATGAAATTTTTTTAGAGGTTGTTTGCGCTCCGGATTTTACCGAGGATGCAATTGCAGTTTTAAAAAAGAAAAAAGACAGACGACTTGTTAAAGGGAAAAAATCTGTTTTAAGTGAAAAATCTATTTTCAAATCTATTCCAGGCGGTATTATTAAACAGGATTACGACCGCTTTGATTTAGTTAATGAAAAATTAGATTTTGTTACCGATAAAAAACCATCTAAAGAAGAAATGGAAGATCTGAAGTTTGCATGGAAAATTGCTAAACATACTAAATCCAACGCAATCGTTTTCATTAAAAACAAAGCAACACTTGGTGTGGGAGCCGGACAGATGTCAAGAATTGATTCAGTTAAAATTGCAAAGATGAAAGCGGATGAACATGGGCTGGATTTAAATGGTTCCGTCGCTGCGTCTGATGCTTTTTTCCCTTTTGCGGATGGTTTAATTGAAATTGCGAATTGCGGAGTCACTTCCGTGATCCAACCAGGCGGATCTGTTCGTGATAAAGAGGTTATTGATGCAGCTAATCAAAATAAAATATCTATGGTCTTTACAGGAATCAGGCACTTTAAACATTGAGAGGATTTATGGGCATATTTGATATATTTTCAACTGATATTGCAATAGATTTAGGAACAGCTAACACTCTTATTTACGTAAAAGGCAAAGGAGTTGTGTTAAATGAACCTTCGATTGTAGCATTCGATAAAAGTTCAAAGAGAATTATTGCACTTGGAAATAAAGCTAAAGAAATGCAGGGCAGGGAACACAAAGAGATTAAAGTTACCAGACCGATGCGCGATGGTGTAATAGCTGATTTTGAAATTGCAGAAGGAATGATCAGAGCATTCATTAAAAAAGTAAAGGCTGGTGCAATTACCAGCAGGAGAGTCGTGGTTGCCGTGCCCAGCGGTGTCACTGAAGTTGAAAAACGTGCAGTTCGCGATAGTGCCGAGCACGCTGGTGCCAAAGAAGTGCATTTGATTGCAGAGCCGATGTCCGCAGCAATCGGAATTGGTATCGATGTGGCTGCACCTGTAGGCAGTATGATCATAGACATTGGTGGCGGTACGACTGAAATTGCCGTGATCGCACTTTCGGGAATTGTAAATGAAGAATCGATTCGAATTGCAGGTGATGAAATGAATTATGCGATTATGCAGTTCTTCAAACGAAATCATAACATATTAATTGGTGAACGAACTGCTGAAGCAATTAAATGTGAAGTTGGATCAGCCGTTCCACTAAAAGAAGAAATAACTATTCAGGTTAAAGGAAGAGATCTAGTGGGGGGAATTCCTAAAACAACAGAGGTTAGTTCGGTGGAAATTCGTGAAGCTCTTAATGAGTCGATTGTGCAAATTGTTGATACGGTAAGGCAAACACTCGAAAGAACCCCACCCGAACTTTCTGCAGATATTCTTGATCGTGGTGTATTGTTAACAGGCGGCGGTGCATTATTAAAAGGGCTCGATGAAAGAATTAGAATGGAGACTAATTTACCCGTCCACGTTGCGGATGATCCTCTAACTGCAGTTGTACGCGGCGCTGGCAAAGTAATAGAAAATTTAAATGAATATTCAAAGGTACTGTTCCGAAATAGAAGATATTAATGTTTAAACTTTTATCATACTTTTGGGATAATTTTAAGGAATATGTTGTTCTGGTAATTCTTGTAATCATTAGCTTTATTCTCCTCACTCAAAACAATAATCCGCAGGTTCAAAAAGTCAGAGCCGTTACTTTCGGAAGCTTTGCTGTAGTTACCACTGTCATTTATGATCTTTTTAATACTACTCAAATAAAAAGAGAAAATAAAGAACTCAGAGAAGTCAATGCTGAACTGATGTTGCAAATTAGTGCACTCAGGGAAAAAGGCATACTAAATTCTAAACTAAAGGATCTTGCCGGATTTAAAGATACCTCCACACTTCCGTTAGTGCCTGCTACTGTGGTTTCGAGAACACTTTCTCAAACCCAAAACACAATCACTATCAACAAAGGAATTGATGATGGCGTTAAACCCGGTATGCCCGTAATGAATCATCTTGGTTTAGTTGGTGTGATACATTCAACATCTGAGGATTTTGCAATTGCAAGGACACTAAAAAATATTGATCTAAAATTAACTGTGAAAAATGAACGAAGCCGTATAGATGGAATTTTGATCTGGGATGGAGATAAGCTTGTTATTATTAATGTACCAAAAACACTTGATTTTGAAAAAGGGGATAGAATTGTAACCTCTGAAGTTAGTTCAATAATTCCGATTCCAATTCCGGTTGGAGCTGTTTCTGAGATCATTCCTGAAAGAACAGGGTTGTTGAATAGAATAAGTGTGACTCCTTTTGTAGATGTTTTTAGTGTAGAACATGTATTTATTCTTCAATTGGTACAAAGCATTCAAAAAAAGGAATTGGAGTTGAATTTTTATAAAATGCCATGAAATTAAAATACTTTATTCCGCCAATAATTCTGATTCCTGTTATACTAGTCCAGCTTACAATTATTCCTCTTATATCTATAGAAGAAGTTGCGCCCGATCTCTTGCTAATAGCTTTGGTTTACTTTTCGATCGCTTACGGGCAATTATATGGTACAACAATCGGTGCTTTTTACGGATTAGCCTTTGATTTAATTACTGGGAGTCTTATCGGCAGCAATATGCTTGCGAAAACAGTTGCAGGCTTTACTGCAGGATATTTTTCTGCTGATACCCGGAGGGACAAATATCTGTATACTTATGCTTTTTGTTTGGTCGTACTTTTATGTTCAATAATTAATTCCTTAATATTTTCTTTCTTTTCAGTGATTGATTTTAACACAAACTTTATCGTTGTTCTTTTTAATCATAGTATTCTTCCATCAATTTATACTACAATCTTTAGTATATTAGTTGTAATTGTGCCTCACAGAAGGAGCTACATATGAAAACGGAATTTTTCGGTTCGTTAAAAAGAAGAGCTATAATTTATTTTTTCATTACAGTTAGTGTGACTGTACTGGGTTTCAGACTCTTCCAGATGCAAATCGTAAACCGGCAGGAATACGAAACAAAATCTTCCGATAATAGTGTTAAAAGTCTGGAACTGGATCCTTTGAGAGGACTTTTTTATGACCGCAACATGAACTTGCTTGTCAGTAATTCTCCAGCTTACACTTTGCGAATAACTCCTGCAGATTATGACACTTCCTTAAATCAATTGATTGAAACTGTAATTGATGCAGAGTCTGGATTCATTAAAAATTTCTTATATAAGAATCGTGACTACTCAAAATATCTTCCGTTGAGATTAAAAAGGGGGATCGATTTTAAGGTGGTTTCTTGGATCGAGGAGAATTCTGAAAATCTAAGAGGAATAGATTACGTTTTGGAAATGTACAGAAATTATCCTGCTGGAGTAAATGCGTCGCACTCATTTGGATATACAAAAGAAATTGCAGCGGAGCAGCTTGCAAATAACAAAGAATATTACAAACAGGGAGATTTTGTAGGTTACAATGGAATTGAAAAGACCTATGAGGATATATTGCGCGGTAAAAAAGGTTATGAATACGTTTTAGTTGATTCAAGGCGGAGAGAACTTGGAAAATTTAAGGATGGTACAGATGATCTGCCGCCAATTAATGGGCAAAATGTAGTACTTACCTTTGATACAGAAACCCAGCTGGCTGCAGAAAGTGAGTTCAAAGATAAACGTGGTGCTCTTGTTGCGATTGATCCTTCAACAGGAGAAATAATTGCTTTTGTAAGTTCTCCGGATTATGATTTAAATAAATTTTCTTTCATAACACCAAAGGATTTTATTTCTGACCTTTATAATGATCCTTCAAAGCCTTTATTCAACCGGGCAACAATGTCAATTAATTCCCCAGGTTCGACTTTCAAAATGCTTGCTGCAATTGCAGCATTAGATCTTGGTCTTATTGACCCTTCTTACACCATAAATTGCACCGGTGGATTTACCTACGGAAGATTTTTTAAATGCCATGGCTCGCATGGAACGGTAAATGTAATTCGGGCAATTGAAAAATCCTGTAACACTTTTTTTTATAAGCTGATTTACAAGATTGGTTTAGAAAGCTGGAAAGAGTATGCATTAAAATTTGGCTTCGGAAAAAAAACGAATGTGGATATTTCTGAAGAGATTCCAGGCTTAATTCCGGATGAAAACTATTATATAAAGAGATACGGAGATAACTGGCCTAAAAGTATTATGGCCAGTCTTGGAATTGGTCAGGGAGAAGTTAGTGTCACTCCTTTACAACTGGCTCAGTACACGGCTTTAATTGCAAACAATGGCAACTCAGTTCAGCCTCATTTTGTTAGAGGATATCTGGATGCAAAAACAAATGAATTAATTCCTCTAAAATTTAATTCAATTAATACAGGTATTGATAAATCGGTATTTGATATTGTAAAAGAAGGAATGTTCTTAGTTGTAAATGGAAAAGGGACTGCTACTCACATTAAAGTTGAAGATATTGAGATTGCCGGTAAAACAGGAACAGCACAAAATCCTCACGGTAAAGACCATGCATGGTTTGTTGCTTTTGCTCCGTTCCACAATCCAAAAATTGCTCTTGCAGTCTTGGTGGAAAACGTCGGCTTCGGTGGAACGCACGCTGCACCTATTGCAAAAAGAATTATAGAGACCTATATAAGAGGTTTAAATCAGAAAGAAAACAAACAAACAGATACTGATACAAAATTTGCGGTAAAAAATTAATTTAAACATGCGTATAGACTATAACATAAAAGATAAATTTGATTTTGGGCTTGTAATTCCTGTGGTAATTTTATTTGGATTAGGTTTACTCGCGATATACAGTTCTACAATAAACAATACACTTGCACAGGATAACTTTCAGAAACAATTAGCTTGGGGTATAATATCGATTATAATTTTTTTAATCGTCTATTCGTTACCCACAAAAGTCTTTAAATCTGTTGCAATGCCAAGTTATTTATTTTCAATAGTTATGTTAATTACCGTTTTAATAATCGGAAAACAAATTTCAGGTTCTAAAAGCTGGATAATGTTAGGTCCGATTGGATTTCAACCATCTGAATTTGCAAAGATTGCGACCATTTTAGCTGTCAGCTGGTACTTAAGCAGGAACAATACCGATATTGATTCATTTAAGGATATACTTGTATCACTCGCGATCGGATTTTTTCCAATGATGCTCATTCTTTTAGAACCGGACATGGGAACCTCGATTGTTTTTATCGGGGTGATTTTAACAATGGTCTTCTGGAAAGGTATCAGTTCATTTTCTTTATTCGTTGTTCTTTCTCCGGCGCTTATTGCTGTATCTGCTATATTTGGATTAGCATATTTTATTGTAGGATTGGGGGTCATAATAGGTTTTTTAATAGTATTTAAAAAAGATTTATTCTTCAGTGCATCAATTTTTGCTCTTAACCTTGCAAGTGGTTTTTTTGCAGACTATCTGTTTAATGTCTTAAGTCCTCATCAACAAAAAAGAATTCAGGCATTTATTGATCCCATGTCTGATCCACTGGGTTCGGGATACAATACTATACAGGCAAAAGTTGCAATTGGTTCGGGTGGATTAGCCGGCAAAGGTTTTTTAGAAGGACATCAGACACAATTGCAATTTATTCCTGAACAGTGGACCGATTTTGCTTTTTGTGTAATTGGCGAAGAATTTGGTTTTATTGGGAGTCTTGTGGTGCTGGCTATGTTCTTCATATTGTTTTTAAGAATTCTAAAAATTGCATTCAGTACGAAAGATGAATTCTTAAGTCTGGTGGTAATAGGAATACTCTCGGTTTACTTTATACATTTCTTAATCAATATGGGAATGGTAGTAGGCATTTTGCCGGTTGTTGGAATTCCGCTTCCCTTTATAAGCTACGGTGGCAGTTCTCTTGTTGTAAACTTGTTAATGCTTGGAATTGTTGAAAATATATATCGAACAAGAAAAAATTATACCTGATAATGGAAGCTCTTAAAAAACTATATAATGCTAATACAAAGGGGAACTATGTTTGTGTCGGACTTGATACTGATTTAAAGAAAATACCCAAGCATCTTTTAATAGAAAAAAAACCTGTCGCAGAATTTAACAGGCAAATAATTGAAGCGACAAAAAGCTATGCTGCTGCTTACAAAATAAATCTTGCGTTCTATGAATGCTATGGTACCGAAGGAGTAAAAAATTTAGAAGAAACTCTGAGGGCAATTCCTTCCGATATTTTAACAATAGCAGATGGTAAAAGAGGTGATATTGGTAACACTTCCCAAATGTATGCAATGTCCTTTTATGAACATTTCAAATTTGATTCAACAACATTAAATCCATTAATGGGAAAAGATTCACTCGAACCTTTTTTGGAATATTTTGATAAATTGAATTTTATTTTAGCATTAACTTCGAATCCGGGTTCGGCTGATTTTCAAAAAGAACAGTTAAAAAATGGTGAAAAACTGTATCAATATACAATAAAGAAAATTTTAGAGTGGAACGTTAATTCAAATTGTGGAATAGTCTTCGGGGCAACCAATTTAAAAGAGCTATCCGATAACTTACATTTAATAAAAAACCTTCCCATATTAATTCCTGGAATCGGAGCACAGGGCGGTGACTTAAATGAATTAACAGAGACTTTATTTGGAGCTGGAATAAATTCTTTCCTTGTTAATGTGAGCAGGGGAATAATTTATAAATGCGAGAATGAAAATTTTGCCGAAGAAGCTGCCGGTGAATTAATCAGTTTGAATGAAATAATAAACAAAAGTAAAAAATAAATTATCAGACCTTTCCCGGACGAATCAGTTTTTTAGGGAAGGAAATATGTGTTTATTCTATCAGAAAACGGCATTATGTTACAAAACAAAAACTGAGATTAGCGCTTTCATTAAATGAAGATTAAAGAAAAAACCGTATATGAAATTTGGAAGGAGCGAAAATTTAAGGAAGCACTTGCTACTTCCGATTTACAGACAATTGAGGTAGTTGATACTGGGATACAGAATAAAGATCTGGCCGGACCCGATTTTTTAAATGCCAGGATAAAATTTGGAAATATCACTTATCTGGGAGATGTTGAAATAGACTCAAAGTATTCAGACTGGAAATCGCACGGACATTTTATTGATAAGAAGTATAGTAAAGTAATTCTGCACATTACCCTTTCAAATGAAAATCATCAACCGTATGTCTATACCAAAGATAAAAGAAAAGTACATTCAGTTTGCTTATTGGATTTTATAGATGAAGCTTTAGGGAAGATCCTGATCAGGGCTGTTCAAAATGAACTGAAGAACAGGGCTTTCAAAATGCCATGCAAGGATAGAAACTCCATAATTCCCAATAAAGAAAAGGTTAATTTTATAGTCGAACTGGGAATAGAAAGATTTCTAAATAAATCCCGTAAAATCTTGGAGCGTGCAAAGCAATTAATCTTTCTTAAAGAGATGAACATTAAAGAGCCGGTTGTTCGTTATGACTTTGGAGAGGATTTTGCAAATAAAAAATTTAAACCAAAAGATTTTTCGAACACTTTAATCTGGCAACAGATTATCCATGAAATGATTTTTGAAGCACTCGGCTTTTCAAAAAATAAAGAGATGATGTTAAGACTTGCCAAAGCAGTTAACGTGGAATATTTAATTAAGTTTGTCGAAAATGAAAATTTTCTGCAAATGATTGAAAGTGCACTTTTAAATGTAAGCGGACTGATTCCTGAGAAAATTTCTTTTAAGGATGAAAGGGCTTCGGAATATGTCAGAGAACTGATTGAGTTATGGAATAGTTTAAAATCGGATTATGATGGAATTTATTTCAAACAAGAGCAATGGAATTTTTTCAAGCTGCGTCCCCAGAATTTTCCGACAATAAGAATTGCAGGCGGTGCCCGTTTACTTCAGCAACTGCTCAGTGAAGGGCTATTTGAAGATCTTCTAAGACTATTTGAAAAAGAAGGTGATTCAAAAGATCATACAGCAACATTACGAAACTTATTGGTTATTGAGGCCGAAGGATTCTGGTCTGAACATTATGTTTTTGATAAGTCTGCAAGTGAAAAATTAAATTATTTCATTGGGGTTTCCAGAGTGGATGAAATAGTTATTAATGTCCTTCTTCCCGTTTTGTTGGTTTATTTTGAAATATTTGGTAAAACTGATTCTGTACGAAGAGTTAAAGAATTGTATATTAATTATAACCAAAAAACATCCAACCAATTAGTTAATCAAGTGAATAGTACTCTCCTGTTAGGGCGCACAAAAGAAAGGAGTATTTGCTATCAGGGTATGATTGAATTATTCAGAAAATATTGTGTAAGGGAAAAATGCCTGGAATGTAAAATAGGGACAAAGGTTTTCAACTGATTTGATTAATTCTCACTTGTTAAGTTTTTAATTTCATCTCTTATTTTTGCAGCCCGTTCGTACTCTTCGCTTTCAATTGCTTCTCTTAATTTATTTTGCAGCGTAGCAAGTTTGGCTTCTTTAGTCACGGGCTTTTTACTTTTTCCGGAAGAAGGGGCTAAATTGGAAATTCCTGTCTCTTCACTGCTGTCGTCCGAAGGAACAAATGCAGCTGCCTGTAAAACTGAGCCCGAAACAAAAATCGGAGCTTGTGTACGTACTGCAAGAGCAATGGCATCACTCGGACGTGCATCAATCTCCTGTGTAAAACCAGATACCTCCAGGATAATTTTTGCATAAAAAGTGTTTTCACGCAGTTCGTCAACAATTACCTCAATTACAGTCGCACCCAGGTTATCGGTTAACTGTTTTAAAAGATCGTGTGTCAAGGGACGGGGAGGTTTTATACCTTCAATCTCCAAAGCTATTGCCTGCGCCTCAAATGCGCCTATAATTATCGGCAGGCGTTTATTTCCCTCAACTTCTTTAAGTAAAATAGCATAAGCTCCACCGGTTGACGGGCTTGATGATAGACCTAATATTTCACATTGCACTTTCTGCAAAAATTTCTCCTTTACTTTGCCTTCTTAATCTCTTCAGTTAAAACGGGAAGAACTTCAAAAATGTCCCCGGCAATTCCATAGTCTGCGACATTAAAAATCGGTGCATCTTTATCTTTATTAATTGCTACAATATATTTTGAAGATGACATACCTGCAAGGTGTTGTATCGCACCCGAAATTCCACATGCGACGTATAATGTCGGAGAAACAGTTTTTCCTGTTTGCCCAACTTGCTCACGATGGGGTCTCCAGCCGGCATCAACCACAGCCCTCGATGCACCAACGGCGGCACCCAGGGCATCTGCGAGTTCTTCAATCAAATGGAAGTTTTCTGGTCCTTTTATCCCTCTTCCGCCCGATACAATTATATCGGCCTCGGCAACATCAAGTTTTCCTTCTGCCTTTTTGAATTCAGTTACTTTCGAGCTGAGATTGGGAGAATTGATTTCTTTTACTGTTACTTGGGGTTCAACAGAATTATCAGAGAACTCAGCCTTAAAAACATTTGGTCTGATGCTGATAATTTTTTTATCAGTAGTTAATTTCACATCCATCAAAGCTTTGCCGGCATAAATCGGTCTCGTAGCAACAAGCCCGTTGGAAGCATCCAGTTTAATACAATCCATTAGGCATCCCGAATCGAGTTTAACCGCAATCCTGGGTGCAAGGTCTTTTCCGAGGGCGGTGTTTGAAAAGATCAATATATCCGCACCTGCTTCGTTTGCATAATTGCTTAAGACTTCTGTATAAGCAGATGATGAATAATTTTGCAGCTCACCATTTTTAAGATGTGTCAGCTTACCAACTCCGTATTTTGCCGTTTCATTCAGATTTTTTATTTCACTTCCTACGACTACGGCTTCTGCTTCGCAACCAATCTCTGAAGCAATTCTGGCTGTTAAGCTCGTAACTTCAAAAGCCGATTTTTTTAAAGTTCCTTCCCTCTGTTCAAGAACTGCGAGTATTTTTTTTGCCATTTTTATTAATTCCTTAAATAACTTTTGCTTCTTCTTTTAGTAGCTTAACCAGCTCAGACACGGCAGATGAATCAGTGCCTAAAATTCTGCCTGCTTGTTTAGGAGGAGGTAAGTACATCTTTAATATTTCTGTTGATGATACAACATCCTTAGCCGGCTTTTCTTCGATAGTTTTTTTCTTTGCAGCCATAATACCTTTCAACGAAGCATATCTTGGTTCATTTAATCCTTTCTGGCATGTTATTATTGCAGGTAAGCTGGTTTGAACAACTTCACGACCACCTTCAATTTCACGCTCAGCTACAATTTGTCTGTCATTTAGTTCAAATGTCACAGCTACACTGACACAATTGTATCCAAGAAGCTCTGATGTTAGCTGTCCGACAATTGAATTATCGTAATCTACTGATTGCTTTCCCATAAATACCAGTTCTGCTTCCATTGCCTTAATTTCATCCGCAAGGGCTTTGGCAATTCCCATCGAATCTCTTGGACTATCATCTTTTAGCAGTACTGCGCTGTCGGCGCCCATAGCAAGGGCTTTTCTAATTGTCTCCTTACTGCCATCTCCGCCTAAAGTTAAAATAACAACTTCGCCCCCACCGAGCTTTTCCTTTGTTTTTAACGCTTCCTCAATTGCATACTCATCATATGGATTAATGATGAATGTTACACCGGCAGGATCTATCGATTTACCATCAGATCCAATCTTAATTCGTGTAGCAGTATCAGGGACGTTGCTAACACATACTGCTATCTTCATTTGTCCTCCGTTTTATTACTTTTATTTGCTCTCAAAATATATGGACCGATTGCTATAAAATCAATTTTAGAACTAATATAAAAAGATTTGCCTTTGAATATTGCTTTAATTTTAGAATGCTAATAATTATTTTAAAGCTATGGAATTACCAGTTAAAGAAACACCGGATATATCCATAATTGAAGAAGAGGATACTACTGTTGGATTGGAAAGCAGAGTCTTGCTTTTTAACGATGATTGGCATTCATTTGAAGAGGTGATAATTCAATTAATTAAAGCGACTAAATGCAGCTTTGATGAGGCAAAACAAAAAACATTTGAAGTGCATGTTAAAGGAAAAGCAATTGTTTTTAATGGCAGTGTTTCTGATTGTCTGAAAGTTTCCGGTGTGCTGGAAGAAATTGCCCTTCACACTCAAGTATTAACTTAATCTTAATTTTAAAGCTATTTTCCTTGGTAGAAGCATCTCATATTCATAATTTTCACTAAATAAATTAATTAGATACCGTTTATTAAATTTTATAAGAATTAACAGGAGAAGTAAATGTCCAAATCTGCTATTGAAGGTTTGAAACCAGAAATTTTGTGGCAACGATTTTATGAAATAAGCCAGGTTCCAAGACCATCTAAAAAAGAAGAAAAAATTAGAACACATCTGCGAAATGTTTTAAAAGATTTAAACTTAAAGTTTACTGAGGACAAAGTCGGAAATATCGTTGCTAAAGTCCCTGCTACAGAAGGGATGGAAAAGGCGCCTGTGGTTGTTTTGCAGGGGCATGTCGATATGGTCTGCGAAAAGAATAAGGATAAGTCTTTTGATTTTGAAAATGACCCAATAGAATTAATTAAAGATAACGGATGGATCAAAGCTAATGGCACCACTCTTGGAAGCGATAACGGAATTGGTGTAGCTGCTTCTTTGGCGGTTGTTAATGATGAAAGCGTTGTGCATGGACCTCTTGAACTTCTCTTTACTGTCGATGAGGAAACAGGTTTAACCGGTGCAAATAATCTACAGCCCGGTTTTGTAGAAGGAAAATATCTTTTAAATATGGATTCTGAAGAAGACGGTGCATTTTATATTGGATGTTCCGGTGGAATTGATACAGTTGGAACATTGAATTTAGAATATACAAATATGTCAAACGATTACTCTCAGTATGAAATAACTGTAACTGGTTTAAAGGGTGGGCATTCAGGGCTTGATATTATTCAAGGCAGAGGAAATGCAATTAAAATTTTAGGCAGAGCGCTAAATAAATTATCGGAATCAAATCTGTTAGTGAACCAAATCTCAGGCGGAAGCTTAAGAAATGCAATACCAAGGGAGGCTGAAGCAGTAATTTCCATTGCTTCTAATTCTGCTAAAAAAACAGAAGAAATAATCAGCGAATTTGAGAATGAAATTAAAAACGAATTCAAAACCGTTGATAGTGGTGTAAAAATTCTTTTTAAACCCGTAAAATCAAAAATTGAAAAGGTGTTCACCAAGGAGATAACAGAAAAATTGATTAACACAATTATGGCCCTTCCACACGGTGTAATTTCCATGAGTGCAGATATTCCGGGTTTGGTTGAAACATCAACGAATCTTGCTACAATCAAAATGGAAAGTGATAGATTAATAATTGGCACAAGCCAGCGAAGCTCTGTAGACAGTGCGAAATATTTTATCGGCAGCAGTGTCGCTTCGGTTTTTAAGCTATCTGGTTTCAGCTTTAATCATACAGATGGTTATCCCGGCTGGAAACCGGATGTAAACTCGGAAGTTTTGGAGATTTCAAAGAAAGTTTTCAAGAAATTATTTAATAAGGAACCTGAAATAAAGGCAATTCACGCCGGTTTGGAGTGCGGGATTTTGGAAAGCAAAAATCCGGGGATGGATATGATTTCCTTCGGACCAACTATTCAAAATGCACACTCTCCTGATGAGAGGATTGAAATTGAAACCGTAGAGAGATTTTACGAATTACTAAAGGGAATTCTAAAAGAATTGGCAAATAAAAATTAGATAGTCTTAAGTCCTATTTAAAATTATTCCCACTTTTTTTAACTCCATCCGGACCGTAAAGTTCGGTTATTAAATGATGAAGTAATGAGTTCTCGGTTATTGGATAAGTATAACGTATACTTTCAGGCGGAGAAGGGTTGTCGTAATCAAATCTGAATAATTCAAGATTACTCATATCGTAATATCTTATTTTTAGAATACCATACTTTACCGAAGTTAAGTTAATACAGTAAAGTGTTTTAGATCTGTAAATATCACCTTCAATATCCTCGTAAGTAAGCGGAGGGCGATGTGTTTCTAAAATCCAGATATTAAACCTATCAGCCTTCATCGTATCTAAATATGCTGCATCATACCAAAATTGAGTTCCGTCGGCTGCATCGACCTTTTTCCATACATGTTCTTCTTCCTGTTGTGCGACCGAAAAGCTTAATGACACTAATACTATACAAAAAATTAATAATTTGGCTTTCATTATCATCCACTTTGTTTTAAGAGATCAAAAAATAACTAAAAACTAAATAATGAAAAAACATTATAATCAGTACATATATAATCTTAAATGTTGGACACTCAGCCTTAATTTTTATATCATAATAGTTATAAGCCGAGTAAATTTCCTGACATTAGTATTCAATTAGCAATAATTATTAATCTAAAACATTTGATATTTCTAAAAAGTGAAAATTGGAGCAATTGTTTTCTCAAATCAAAGAATGTAAAATAGCAAAATTTAGCGATTTCGGACTTTTTTTAATGGACTACTATTTGTAATTGTTAAATAACCCAATTAAACAAAATTACATGGAGTCCTTATAAAAATGAGAAAAATTTTACTTTTTTTAACCGGTCTTCTCTTAGCAGGTAATGCTGCTCTATTTGCACAAGAACTTACTTTAAAAACCTACGGAGTAGATCCGTATGACGTTTCGCGTGATACGGTTGAAATGTACTTCGATAGGGTTTATAATAGCTTACTCAATGTTGGGGTTGAGACCAAAATGTATTTTGTCGGTCATTTTGAAGACTCAACTCTTAATAATCCTACCTGGACAGTATTTATAAAGCCGATAGGCTCTACCGCGGATTTTGGTGTAACAAAAGATTTAGATCCTTCAACACAATTGAACACTTTTATTCCGGATGTTATCGGTACTTACAAGATAGCTTTTTCAGATGGATCTTTTGCTGACACACTTGTTATCAATGCAGCTACATATCTTGGTGTTGAAGGCGGAGCTGTTAATTGTATAGGTTGTCATAATACTTCTCTTTGGGATTTCAAGTATGATAAATGGTTAGAAACAGGTCATTCTGATATGCTGGAAAGAGGTTTGAATGGAACCCTAAGCAGTCACTATGGTGAGAGCTGTATTTCTTGCCATACAGTTGGATATGATCTGGATGCGGATAATGATGGTTTTGATGATTTTCCATTTGTCTTTCCTGACTCCCTCTATCCGGGTGTCTATGATCAAATGTTAGCTCTGTATCCTGATGCGATGAAAAGAGCAAATATTCAGTGTGAGAGCTGTCATGGTCCGGGAAGTGCACATTTAGGAATAATATCTAATTCGAAAATAAGCACATCAATCGCTACTGAGAATTGTGCTGCTTGTCATGATGATGGTCACTATCATGTATTTCCTACCCAATGGGAGTATTCTGGTGAAGATGCCACAGAATTTGACGGACGAGGTTTTGACGGTGGACATGCCATAGGGACTTGGGTAGCCAGAGGTAATAGTGCTGGTTGCGCAGCATGCCATAGTGGTTCCGGATATATTCAATGGAATTATGAAGGAAGACCCGTTGATGAAAATGGATTACCAGATGATATCGCAGAAGTTCCCGAAGCCACATTAATTACTTGTGCTGTTTGTCATGATCCTCATGACGCTTCAAATATTCATCAACTAAGACTTGCAGATAGTCAGCTCGGAGACGGGACTCCTATTACGTTTGATCTTTATGGCACAGGTTCGCAATGTATGGAGTGTCATAGAAGTCGTCGTAACGCCCCGGAATATGCATCTGATGTCGGAAATGAAGGTTCGCGCTTTGGTCCTCATCATGGTCCTCAAGCAGATATGTTAATTGGCGGCAACGCACCAGATTTTGGCATACAACTTATGAGCTCACCTCATGCTGTTGCAACTGAAAATGCCTGTGTTGATTGTCATATGGGTGGAGAGCTCAGAGATCCTCTAGGTAATATAAATGTAGTTGGTGGACATACCTTTAATATGAATGATACAGAAGGAAATGATCATGTTGAGGTGTGCTCTCCTTGTCACGGTAATGTTGGAACATCATTCAAAGATAAAAAATACTACGTCAATGGTAATGCTGATCTTGACGGTAACGGAGTAGCTGAAGGTCTTCAGATAGAAATTCACGGCTTGTTGGAGCATCTGTCTGAATTATTACCACACGATGAAAATGGAAATGTCTCTATTACTGAAGAGAATGCTGATTCATTAGAACTCACTCCGGCAATTATGAGAGGCGGTTACGTCTATTTCATGATTGAGGAAGATAGAAGTTTTGGTATTCACAATCCGGCTTTCACTTTTAGCATGCTAAAAGCAGCCATTGAACAGCTTGGAGGTGTAGTATCTGTTGAATATCCTGAAGACGGAACAATGCCTCAGGAATACCAATTAGCACAGAATTATCCAAACCCGTTCAATCCATCGACAACAATCGAATTCAAAGTTCCAAATCAGTCGACTGTAAAAGTTGTTGTCTATGATGCTCTTGGTAATCAACTTGATGTTATTTATGATGGATTTGCGGAAGCGGGTAACTATAAAGTTACCTGGGATGCAGCCAATTACGCATCAGGTATCTATTTCTACAGAATGGAAACTGACAATTTTGTGCAAGTTAGAAAAATGTTGTTAATGAAATAAGTTAGCCTCCTTATACAGAGGAGAGTTCGATATTCACTTTGTAGATCGGGCTCTCCTTTTATTTTTATAAAAGATATATTTATATTTCACTTAGTATTAATAGCAAAAAGGGAGGATGTATGTTTCTTAGATTATTTTTAACCATCGTAATTTTACCAGTCTATTTTATTTTACCGCAAAGTGAGCATGGATTTGTCGGAGTAGAAACTTGTGGAATGTGTCACAAGTCCGATAAACAAGGAAATCAACTCTCCATCTGGCAGGAAAGCAAGCATTCGCAGGCTTTTTTAACTCTCCAGACAGAAAAAGCTAATCAAGTAGCAGTCGAGAAAGGATTTGAAACGACTGCAGTTGAAACTCCTGAATGCTTGAAGTGCCATGCAACCGGTTTCGATGCAGAAGCTTCACTTCTAGGCAAGAAATTTAAAGTTGAAGATGGTGTACAATGCGAGACTTGTCACGGACCGGGAGCCGATTATAAAAGTAAAAAAATAATGGAAAACAGAGAAGAAGCAGTTAAAAATGGTTTAATTGTACACGAAAACATTGAAGAGTTTTGTATCAGCTGCCATAATGTAGAAAGTCCGACATATGTAGAATTTGTTTTTGAAGAAATGTGGGGAAAAATTAAACATCCAGTACCTGAGAGCTCTGAATAATTTACAATATCTAAAATTATAAAAATTCTTCACACAGATGAATAGAATTTTACTCTTTCTTTTTTCAACTTTTGTCTATTCGTCCCTTTTACTTTCGCAGAGTATGAACGGAAGGTTTTCCAGCTCGGTTTATACTTTCGAAAGAATAGATACAGCCGGTTCATCTAAAACGCATGCCAGAACTTACCAGATGCTAAACTTTAATGTTGGTAAAGAGAATGTTTGGTTACGTACTTATCTTAATCTTGAAGGTGATATTTCTGAAAAATTAACCTACGACCCAAGATTAAGATTTTATAATTTGTATGTTGATGTTACTAATCTATGGGATGTCCTTTCGCTCAAATTAGGAAGACAACCATTATTTAACAGTATTGCTGGCGGTTTGTTCGATGGCGGGACTCTGGGATTAAACTATGCCGGTTACCGACTTAAAGTATATTATGGCGGGAATGTTCCGGCATATCAGAAATTGGAACTGATCGATAACTGGAATGATAATTACATTCTTGGTGGCGAGTTTACTGTGCTTGCTTTGCAGGATTGGCGTTTTGCTCTTAAATACATCGATAAAAATTTTGCTTCCCAGAGTTACACTGCAAGAAGATTCGATCCAAATTACAATACGATCGATGCTTTAATTGAGAACAAGTCACACCAATATAAATTTGTCTCAGGTGAAGTCTCTTATGATATGAAAAATGTTTTCTATCTGAACTCCCGCTACGATTATGACCTTAATTTTAGTACAACTTCAAGGTTTGAATTGAGCGGAAGATATGAAGAAGTAGAGGACCTGGGAATTTCACTCTATTATAATTATCGTGAGCCAAGAATTCGCTATAATTCAATTTTTGCAGTTTTTGATTATGGGAATACCTGGGAAATAGAAGGTGGGGTAGATTACCTGATCGAAAAACGTTATACACTGATTGGTAAATTTGCAAACGTTTCGTATAAAGACGAGACATCTCAAAGGGTCACTCTTGGAATATCATCTCCATGGGGATCTATTACAGGAAGAAAAAGTTTTGGTTATGCAGGTGAGATGGATGCAGTTTCAATATACGTAGCGCAATCTGTTCTGCAAAACTTGCTAACACCTTCATTTGGATTTTCATTTACAAGATATCGCTTATCAAAAGCCGATCCTCATAACGAATTGATTTCGCTTTTAGCCGGATTAAATTACAGACCAGTAAGAGTTCTTTCTTTCGACGTGCAAGGTCAATATCTGAATAATAAAATTTACAAAAATGATTGGCGATTGTTTTTTAAGTTAAATTTCTGGTTCAATACAATATTTGAATAAAAAATAATGATTAAATTATTTTATATAAATCTAAGTGCGGTATTGGTTGTATTTTTTATCGCAACTGCATTTTTCAGCAAAAATGAACCTGTTCAGGAAAATCATGAGTTAATTAATTTCTCTCATTCTTTGCATTATGATTTACTTAGCTGCGACGAATGTCACACTAATGTTCCAATTAGTACTTCACTTAAGGACCGGTTGTTACCGAACCATGATAATTGCGTTGATTGCCACGATATCGAGGATGACCAGGAATGCAAAACCTGTCATAAGAATGATAATTACGAACCTTTAATTCAAAAATCTTCAACGCTTATCTTTAATCATAAAATTCATTATGACAGGGGAATGGATTGTGAAAACTGCCATGTTGGGCTAAGTGAAGTGGATTATAGTTTTGAAAGTGCTATGCTGAATCCATCAATGGAACGGTGTGCGGGATGCCATAATGAAACTAAAATTGCGTCCAATGCCTGTGAATCTTGCCATACTGCGACAATAAATTTACTTCCTCAAAATCATGGCAATGTGGACTATATGCGTTCACATAAATTTTTAGCCTGGGAAAAAGATGCTAACTGCATGATGTGTCATAACAACAGCACCTGCCAGGAATGCCATGTAGCTACAAATGTAATCACTGAAACTAATCTTCCGGATGATTTCTACCAACCATATATGCCAGGTAACGGTATCGACGGAGCTAAACAACAGGTATTGCTGAAAGTTCATGGTGATCTAAATTACCGCTACTCACATGGAATTGATGCAAAAGGAAAATCCTCCGATTGCCAGACCTGTCATCAGATTGAAACTTTTTGTGCTAATTGCCATGCTGCTGAGAACAGAGATTTTGCTTTAACTGGAATTGTTCCTTCATCGCATCTTTTACCTGACTTTAAAACAATCGGTGTTGGAACTGGAGGGGGTGAACATGCAATTTTGGCTAAACGCGATATAGAAAGATGCGTTTCCTGCCATGATGTTCAGGGTGCAGATCCGACTTGTATATTGTGCCATCTTGATAACGATGGCATTAAAGGAACAAATCCAAAAACTCATGTTAGCGGTTACATGAAAAATGAAAAAGGTGATTGGCATGATAGCATGGGTTCAATTTGTTATAATTGTCATACAAGTGCATCACCAATGTCACAGCCAACAGATGGATTTTGTAATTATTGTCATGGTTTATAATGTTTTAATAAAAAATTCAAAATGAAAAGAATTTTAAAATATTTTTCTGTAGTAATTGTAGTACTTTCAGTCGCTGCGTGCAGTAAATTAAATGATAATATACCTGCAGCATCCGAAGTAAGAACTCATGGAGAAGGTGTTTTTAATCCTGCTTCTCCTGAATATCATGGAAAGCAGGTCGCAGATTCCCAGAATGGTATGGAGGATTGTAAACAATGTCATGCTTCTGATTATTCCGGAGGAATAACAAAAGTTGGTTGCAACAGTACTAATTGTCATCCGACGATAAACGTGCATGTTGAAGGAATTATGAATCCATCGAGTAACGCTTTCCACGGTTCTTTTATAAAAGGTATTATGTGGGATATGAGAAACTGCAGAAGCTGCCACCAAGCTGATTATTCAGGCGGTGTTGCTTCACCCAGTTGTTTAAGTTGCCATACCTTCCCAAATGGTCCAGAGGCTTGTAACACATGTCATGGGAACTTCAATGATATAGATAGAATAGCACCTCCACGGGATCTTAACAAGGATACTTTAACAACTGCTCCCGGTGTTGGCGCACACGTTATTCATCTTTATGAAAATGATCTGGGTGCGGAAATTCCCTGTGTTACCTGTCATACTGTTCCTCAAAATGTTTATGATCAAGGACACGTGGATACAGATCCCCCTTCAGAAATTATTTTTAGCAATGTAGCAATAGTAAATGAGGGAATTAATTCCAGTTATGATTTTGCACAGGTAACATGCGCGAACACTTATTGTCATGGAAATTTTATCTTTACAAAGGATTCAGCACCGGATTCATTAAAATTTGCATATATGGAAGATCAGATTGTAGGCACTAATGTTTCCGTAGTATGGAATCAGGTAGATGGTACACAGGCTGAATGTGGTTCATGTCATGGAACTCCTCCGGAAGGTCATATTCCAGTATCTCCAACCAGTTGTGGTAGAGGAGGGATTTGTCATCCCAAGGTAGTTGATTTTAATGGAAATATTCTGGATCCTTCAAAACACATAAATGGAGAAAAGAACGCCGCAGGTAATTAGTTCAATTATACTGATTTTAAGAAAAAAGCCGCTATCAGCGGCTTTTTTTTGCTAGGTGAGTTGAACAACCTTCACTGCTTTGCAGTTTCGGTTGTTAAAATTCTTATAAAAATGCTTGGATGCATAAAACATAGTATTAGACTATTTTACATTAATACAGCCAAGCGAAGCTTTAGCGAAAGTTGGCGGAGAGTCAAGGAATCTATACCCCTCTCCGTTTTCTTTTAATTTAGCTTATTTTCAAAGGTTTTTACATACACCTCTCCAAAAACTCTCCATTCGCTGTCCAGATTTCTTAAAATACAATCTCTAACTGAAACTTAATCATCAACTCTTACCAGATCTTCAATCAGTTGTTTACTTTAATCCTATCGGCGGATAGATTTGTTTCTTGTTTGTTACGCCATCGTTCTAATTATTTATTATCTAAGAGTGTGCAATCATATAAATTAATCAATACTTTGTTACCTAAGTATTAGGTTTTAGAATTTCCAACACTTTTCTTTATTTGCCAATCAGCAACTTTATTTTTCTTGACTCTATTACAATTATTTAAGAATTTGGGCTAGTCAATAGTCTTCCTCTGATAAAACTTAGTTTAGGATAAAAATGTCGGTAGAGATTGGACAAAACCTCTCACACTATCAAGTATTGGAAAAACTTGGTGAGGGAGGTATGGGCGTTGTATACAAAGCGAGGGATAACAAGCTTAATAGATTAGTTGCCTTAAAATTTCTTCCTTCACATCTCACTAAAGATGAATCAACCAGAAAGCGTTTTATTGTTGAAGCGCAAGCTGCCTCGGCATTGGATCATCCTAATATTTGTAACATACACGAAATCAATGAAACGGATGATGGTCAACTCTATATATGTATGGGTTACTATAAAGGTGAATCGCTACGACAAAAAATTAAGAAAGCCCCTCTTTCATTTGAAGAATCGCTTAACATCTTTTATCAGATTGCGAATGGATTAAAAGCAGCACATGAAGAAAAAATAACTCACCGTGATATTAAACCCGGGAATATCCTTGTTACAGAGAAAGGTGAAGCAAAAATTGTTGATTTTGGATTGGCAAAACTTGCGGGTAACGAGCTTACTCAATCAACAATTAGCAAGGGAACGGTTGCATATATGTGTCCCGAGCAAATTCGTGGGCAGAAGGTTAACCACCGTTGTGACATTTGGGCCCTTGGAGTAGTATTTTATGAGATGTTGACGCGTCGATTACCTTATAAAGGTGAGTATCCTGAACCGATGATGTACTCAATTGTGAATGAAGAACCCGAACCACTTGTCAAACATCTGAAAAATGTACCAGAATTACTTCAAGCTATTATGGATAAATTGCTTAAGAAAGATCCGAAGGATCGCTACCAGAGTATGGCTGAATTGATGGTTGATTTGGATTCTCTTATGAAAAAAGATGAACTAATAGTGGTCAAAAAAAAGTTAGCAATTATAAAACCATTCTTCAGGAAAAAAGCCTACCTGTATGGAGGCCTTGCTGTGTTGCTGATAATAATTTTTCTAATCTTAGGCAAATCATATTTGTTGCCTGATGTTAGAGAAGGAAATTTTATTGCTGTTCTGCCACTACAAAACATTTCAGATGAAAATGAAGAAGAGTGGTTTACGGAAGGAATGACCGATGTGTTAATAACAAACCTGGCTCAAATCAGTGGATTGAAGGTTATTTCGCGCGCTACAGCAATGAAATATAAAGGAACGCACAAAGCTCCCCCGGAAATAGCTTCAGAACTGGGTGTTCAATACCTAGTCGAGATCTCCGCAGTTAAAATGTTAGACCAGTTAAATGTTTCCGCGAGGTTGATCAATGCACCTGATGATGCATATATGTGGGCAAATAATTATGAAAGCGAATTAAAAGATGTACTAGTGTTGATTAGTGAAGCGGCTCAGGATATTGCACGAGAAATCGAAACAGAATTAACAAAAGAGGAGCACGAACAATTTGCCAAAGTAAAACCAGTTAATACTGAGGCGTATGAATTCTACTTGAAAGGTAATTATCATTTGAATTCTGTGAATACTGGAAATTATGGTGCCTTAAAGCCAGCTGCCGATTATTTCAATAAGGCTATAGCACTAGATTCTACATATGCGTTGGCTTATGTAGGGCTTGGACATTGTATTGGTATACTTACATTTTATAGTGAAATACCACGTGAAGAAGGATTAACAAAATATGAAAATCTTATAAACAAGGCATTGGAAATTGATGTTAATCTTGCTGATGCACATTATGCTTATGGAGCGTATAATATGTGGCAGTTATGGGATTGGGAAGGATCTCGAAAAGCCTACAATCGTGGAATATCTCTCAATCCTAACCTCTCCGGATTATTTAAAGCTGAATATCTCTGGTATTTAATGGCTATGGGCCATTTTGAAGAAGCAATTGTTGAGGGGGAACATCTTTTGGAACTCGATCCTCTTTCACCTATTGCAAGAAGTGAAGCTGCCTGGACCTATTTTTATGCACGTAAATATGAAAAGGCTATTGAACTTTGTCAAAGAACCATCGAACTGTATCCGGAAAATATAAGCACATATTACGATCTGGCTGCGAACTATGACCAATTAGGCAAGTACGATGATGCACACAAAAGTCGTTTATCAGCAATGAAATTAGCTGGAATTGACCCAGTGAGAATATCTAAGTTTGATAGTCTCTATACTGAACTGGGTCCCAAAGCATATCCGACATGGCAGTTAATAGGACAAAACAAAGACTTCAATAACGATCCAACACAGGCAGCAGAGATTTATACACAACTAGGTGATAAAGAAAAAGCATTGGAGTGGCTGGAAATAGCTTATGAAAAATATGCTGGAGCTCTTGCAACACTTAATACAAAACCAACTTGGGATCCGCTTCGTGGAGAACCTCGTTTTCAGAGAATTTTAAAACAGATGAATTTTCCCGATTGAAGTAAATAAAATGAAATCCTAAAAGACTGAAAAGACACATTTAATATCCATAAAAGAATGATCAATCTTGTTGAACAGAACTAAATACGATGATAATCTTTTTGAGATTGCTAAAATCTTAGGACAACAAACTGATTTTAATGAAGTATTAAGAATCGTAGCGCAAGAGTCATCTCAAATGCTTAAAGCTGATCTGGCTCTAGTACTTATGCTTAATCCGGATACAAGGGAAACGGTGAAAACCATTTTTAAGGAAGGACAATCCGTTAAACAAAAAGAGTACCTGGATATACATATACATATAGGTGGATGGATTATTACTAACCGTAAACCATTTCTCAGCCACCACATTCAAAAAGATGATCGGTTTGCTAAAGGATTATTTGATAAGGTTCCAATAAAAGCTGTTATAGGGGTACCACTTGTTATTGAGGGAATCATTATTGGTGCGCTAATGATGTTATATCGAGATTCTTCAGATTTTATAAATAAAACCTCGACAGAATTATTAGAGAATATAGCTGCTATATCAGTTCCATTCTTACGTAATGTTCAAAAATTAAGAAAATATTTTCTCTCCTCTGTACCTGAAAAGTCGCTGATACAAAAATATAAGAATGCCGGATTGTATGGAAAGAGCCCCCGGTTTATAGAACTTCTATATGCCATTGAAGCAGCGTCAAAATGCGATGTTCGAATTTTACTCGTTGGAAAAACGGGAACCGGAAAGGAAATAATTGCAAGAGCCATTCATAAATTCAGTGCCAGAGAAAAATTTCCTTTTACTGCAGTAGACTGCGGAGCTATTCCTCAAACACTTTTAGAGAGTGAACTATTTGGACATAAACGGGGAGCATTCACGGGAGCTCATTCTGATCGTCAAGGACTGTTTTTGGAAGCCAACGGTGGGACTTTATTCATGGATGAAATAAATAATTTACCATACGATATGCAGTCGAAATTGCTGCGAGTTCTAGAGGAAAGTGAAATCCGTCCGGTCGGTAGCGACCAAACAATAAATATTAATGTGAGAATTATTGCTGCTTCCAGTGTTCCATTAAAAAATTTAGTTGATGAAAATCTTTTCAGGGAAGATCTTTACTACCGGTTGCATGTTTATCCGATTAATATTCCTGATTTAAGTGAGAGACCTGATGACATTCCATTACTAGCCGATCATTTTTTGCATCATTATTCCAGACAGCAAAATAAGAATGTTAAAAACTTCCACGAAGAAGTAATCGATTTCATGAAACAACATAACTGGAATGGTCATGTAAGAGAATTAGAAAATTTTATCGAGAGGATGGTTACCGTTGCTTCTCCCGATGCTTTAATTATTGATTCATCTTACTTTCCAATAGAGTTACAAAATGAATTGAAAAATTTTAGAAAAAAAATTAATGCGTCCTCAGGTTCAGAAGCTCTAAAGGAACAAGTGAATAAATATGAAGCAGATCTAATTAAGAAAACATTAATTGAGTGCAAATGGAATCAGTCCGAAGCAGCGAGACGATTGAAGACTTCTGAGAAAAATATACGCTATAAAATAGAAAAATTGAATATCCAAAAACCGGAGGTTGGTTAAGCACTACTGTTAGATTATAAATTGTTGGAACAATTCTTTTAAGAATTAAGACTATGGCTAGGTTATGGTCAAGATAAAATATGTTTTGCTAATATTTTTAATTATAGCTTTACAATGTTTGGCACAAGAGCATGATGATTCAGCTCCATTCAATTTAAAGAACGATATTAACATTATTAAAAAGGCTATTAAGGGATCTAATGATTCAGATACGAAAAAAATTTCTATCAGTGTGTTTGCAAGGATACCCTGTGTTATAATTTATAATTTAAATCGAGAGGAATTTTTTATTACACCTTGCCCGGGAGGTGGATTTGCGATGAGTTATAACAAAGTTTATTTTGAAATAGGAACCTTTGTTAACAAAAATAATACCTATGGATTCTCTCCTGTTTTAAGCTATACACTCTGGGCAAATAACCCCGATGAAAATTGGAAATCTCTGATAGGTTTAATTGGCGAAGTAGTTTATATTCCGGTGCAGCAATCTAATCCAGATTCATGAAATTATACTACCGGTTTGGCTTATATGATATATTTCCCATTCAAATGGGGAACACCCGCAATCGCTTTGATGTCAGGTGGTGCGTATGGTAGTAATGAATTTAGTATAACTTCACGAATGATGCTCAATCTGGATATACTAAATTTTTAGTATAACCACGAAATATTTATCGGCAATATTTCCGAGCCTAAATTAAATAAAAACAATACTTCTCACTTCTATCTCGACTATCCTTCCGAATCCTGTTGATAATTTCATCTTATTCAATCTTTAAAATTGTTGTTATCTACTTGTTTTATAATGACTTAGCTGTCTCCAGAATCTATGGTACACCTTTTGGCTTAAGTCTAAAAATTAAGAACATCAATAAGGAGGAATGTTATGAAAAGAACTTATACAATAATCCTATTATTCACGCTGTCGGGATTTTTATCACAATCCTACGGCCAGTGGCAACCACACATAATTGTACCAAGCATTGACCGACCAGCTATTTTTGATTGTGGTGATATAGATGGAGACGGGGATTTGGATTTGGGTGCAACCTCATGGGGTGATGGTAAAGTTTTCTGGTATAGAAATAACTATCCCGATACAATTTGGACTCCTAATCTTGTAGATGATAATATGAGTGGCGCTGTCGGAATGGTTGTCGTGGATGTTGATGGAGATGATACTTTGGATTTAGTATCAACTGCTGGGTCGAATATAGACGATGTTGTGTGGTATGAAAATAAGGGTGGAACACCAATCATATGGGAAAAATGGACAATAGACCCGGACCTCGATGGAGCTGAAGTGGTTGATGTCGAAGATATAGATGGTGATGGTTATATGGATGTAGTTGCCTGTGGTAGGCAAGCAAGTTTAGTTAAATGGTATGAAAATGATGGCAGCAATCCTATAAATTGGATTGAACATATTGTAGATAGCACAATATCATATCCAGTAACTGTATGTATTGCCGATATTGATAATGATGATGATATGGACGTAGTTGCTTGTGGCAGAACCGAAGGCGAAGTTGTCTGGTACGAGAATGATGGGGAAATATCGATTGACTGGATCAGGCATACAATAGATATAAACGAGGATGATGGTACATTTAATGTTGATGTAGGTAAAATAGATGCGGACGATTATTTAGATGTCGTAGTAACAGGGTATCATCAAGATAATGTTTACTGGTGCAAAAATAATTTCCCGGATACTACTTGGACAAAACATATTGTAGATGACGAGCTTGGTGACGCTTTCGTTGTGCATATTTCTGATGTAGATCTTGATTCTGATTTAGATTTAATAGCAACAGGAAGATCTGAAGGTGCCGTTGTTTGGTATGAAAATATTCTACCGGATTCTACTTGGCCCAGATATTACGTAGACAGTCTCCTAACTGCAGCAAATCACGTTACTGCCTATGATATGGATGATGACGGAGATTTTGATGCAATTGCAGCTGCGTGGACTCAAACAAGTAAAATTATTTGGTATGAGAATCCTATTATAAATTCCTATGCTCAGATTACAGATTTTCAGGTCAATGAAAATCCTGGACCACAAGATGAAGATCAAGGACATTCTTGCATTTGCATAGATGACAGCGGCAATTTCGTGATAGCGTGGGTAGATGAGCGTAATGGGATTCCTGATATTTACGCGCAGCGCTATTCCAGTGACGGCAGCGCACTTGGTACTAATTTCAAAGTCAATGACCAGGGGAGTGTAGATAATTGGTATATTTCAATTTCCGCAGATGGAAACGGCAATTTTGTGATCACGTGGGCAGATTTCCGTAATGGAGATGCTGATATTTATGCACAGCGCTATTCCAGTGACGGCAGCGCACTTGGTACTAATTTTAAAGTAAATGATGATCTGGGAAATGCAGAGCAAGGATCTCCTTCCATTTCTATAGATGGCAACGGCAATTTTGTGATCACGTGGGATGATTTCCGTAATGGAGATCAAGATATTTACGCACAGCGATATTCCAGCGATGGAAGTGCACTTGGTACTAATTTCCTAGTCAATGATCAAGGAAGTATGTGGCAGGTAGTTCCTTCCATTTCCACAGAAAGCAGCGGAAATTTCGTCATCACGTGGGAGGATTGGCGTAATGGAGATGCTGATATTTATGCACAGCGCTATGCCAGCGATGGCATTACCCTGGGTAGTAATTTCCAAGTTGATGATGTACAGGGATTTGCACGGGGTCCTTCCATTTCCACCGACAGTAGCGGCAACTTTGTAATAACTTGGACGGATTTCCGCAATGGAAATGTTGACATTTACGCTCAACGATATGCCAGCGATGGTAGTGCATTAGGTACTAATTTCCGAGTTGACGATGATCCAGGTAGTGAAGAGCAAGAGACTTCTTCAATATCCGTGGATGATGGTGGTAATTTTGTAATAACGTGGATGGATAGTCGCAATGGAGATTATGGTGACATTTACGCCCAGCGTTATTCTAGTGATGGCAGCGCATTAGGCACTAATTTCAGAGTTACAAACACAAGCCTGGAAAAACAATATGATTCTGATGTAAAATTATGGAATAATCGGATTTACAATACTTGGACGGATCATCGTGCTGGTATTACCAAATCTGACATTTGGGCGAATGTTCTTGATTGGAATAATCCTGTTGGGATAGATAAAAATGAATTGATTTTGATTCCCCAAGAATTCAGATTATTACAAAACTACCCCAATCCCTTCAATCCAGAAACAAAAATAAGATACACTGTCCCACAATTTTCCAAAGTAGTAATTAAAGTATTTGATATACTCGGCAGAGAAATTGAAACTTTAGTTAACGAAGAAAAACCAGTTGGCACTTATGAAATAACTTGGTATGCAGAGAATCTTCCAAGTGGTATCTACTTCTACAGACTACAAGCAGATTCTTTTGTTGAGACTAAGAAGATGGTCCTCCTACGTTAAAACTTCGGAGTATAAATGTTGATCAAGTAGAGTTTAAATATAAAGCCTATCTAATTACCCCTACTTTGATATTTGAGTAGGGGTATTCTTATATTCACGAGTATAAAGGAACTGAAACCATATTAGTTTTAAACTACTTACGAACTTTCCACAAAAATGCTACATAATAGACATCAATTATCTTTGTCTCAATGATGTATAATAGATAATTAAGAGCTGTTCAAACCGAACCTACCTTTTTAAATATTAATATCATTCATTTTGATTAGTAACTATTTATTATTATTAGTAAGAAATTTTGCAAGTAATTAGAGAAAAAGTTTACTATTTATAACAAAATCTTATGTTACCCGGTAATATTTAATCAGTCGCTCTTACCCTCTGACACCGTATCAGCAGTCGTATTACTTGTCAATCAGCAAATGTATTTTTCTTGCTTGTATCAATTAATATTAGCAATTTAAAAAGGTCAATCTCAATCTTCAAAACTCATTTATGATATGGCTTTCAAAGTACATATCGTTTTCCACTTTATAATTTTTTCACTTCTATTAATTAATTCGCAATCATTTCCGCAATATGGAGATATACGTTTTGAAGCGCTGACAGAAGAAGAAGGACTTATGGATGGAACCATTTTTTGTATAACTCAAGACAGTAAAGGTTTTCTTTGGATTGGTAGTGGTGAAAGTGGATTGTATAGGTATGATGGCTATAATTTTAAACGTTTTTTCAATAATCCTGACAACCCAAATAGCTTGAGTGGTAATGCTGTGTATGCGCTGTGTGAAGATAGTCCCGGTATAATGTGGGTTGGCACCTACGGTGGAGGACTTAACAAATTTAATATGAACACAGAGACCTTCACTCATTATATGCATCAGCTCGAGGATACAACAAGCTTAAGTGATAATAATGTCGTTAATATAATTAAAGATAGATATGATAATTTATGGATCGGGACATACGGTGGGGGACTGAATAAACTTAAGCAAATCAACAAAAGCGATTCTTTGCTGACATTTATTCACTACAGACATAATATTAATAATTATTCGAGTATATCGGGAAATGAAATTTATTCCATTTATGAAGATAAGTCTGGTACCATTTGGATTGGAACTAACAACGGATTAAGCAGATATGTAAAGGAGGATAATAATTTTGTCAATTATTTAAATGATCCATCCGATCCTAGAAGCCTGGGTAGATATGAGGTTTACTCAATATTAGAAGACAATAAAAGCAATATTTGGGTTGGAACAAAAGGCGGCGGTTTAAATAAAGTAGTTCATAGTACCAATGTTAAAGCACCTCTTACTTTTATACATTATAAATTTATTCCAAATGATCCAAGTAGCATTAGCGATAATTCTATTGCAACAATCTATGAGGATTCGAAAGGTATATTGTGGGTTGGGACCATTAATGGTATCAACATATTTGATAGGGAAAAAAAGCAATTTCATGTATTTAAATCTGATCAAAATGATCCAACGGCTTTGAGTAGTAATCTTATTTATTCAATCTTTGAAGATAACTCTGGTCTAGTATGGATTGGAACATTCACCGGCATTGGCATACATAAATTTGACAGATTAAAAGAACAGTTTAATCCATATCGTTATTATCTTCAAAGACCCGAAGGACTAACGATAAAATATGTATTCCCTATTTACGAAGATAGGTCTGGTATTCTTTGGATTGGAACATATGGAGGGCTTTATAAATTTGATCGAAAAAATAAATTGTGTATCAAATATTCACACGATCCAAATGATCCAACAAGTTTAAGTTGTAATAGAGTAAATACAATATGTGAAGACCGGCTGGGTAATCTATGGATAGGAACTGTTACTGGAGGATTAAACAAATTTGATAAAGAAAAAGAAATTTTTATTCATTATGGGCATAATTCCAATAATCCAAATAGTATTAGTAGTGATATAATTCTTTCGGTTTATATAGATAGCAGAAATACAATGTGGATTGGTACTTATGATGGAGGCTTAAATAGGTTCGATGTTGAAAGAAATGAATTTATTCATTATAAGCATGATCCTGATGACGCTACAAGTATAAGTAATAATAGAATTAGCTCAATTCTTGAAGATCGCGCAGGTATTCTCTGGTTTGGCACACGCGGTGGGGGTTTAACTAAGTTTGAAAGAGAAAAGGGATGGTTTACTAGCTTTAAAAACGATCCCGATGATTCAACAAGTATCAGCAGTAACTATCTCTTATCAATGTATGAGGATTCGGTTGGTAATTTATGGATTGGTTCAATGGGGGGCGGCCTTAACCGGTTAGATAGTGAAAAAGAAACCTTTAATAGTTATAGAACATCGGATGGCTTACCCAGCGAAGTAGTGTATGGACTCTTGGAAGACGATAACGGCAATTTTTGGATTAGTACCAAAAGAGGCTTGTGTAAATTTAATCGGAACTCTGGAGTTATTAGAAATTTTGATGCGAGTGACGGATTGATCGATAATGAATTTAATCACAAAGCTTGGTGTAAAACTAAAAGTGGGGAGTTAATTTTTGGGGGTCATAATGGTTTGACTATTTTTCATCCGGATAGTCTCATAGATAACTCTCACATTCCTCCTGTTGTAATTACAGATTTTCAGTTGTTCAATGAATCTGTTCCTGTTGGATTTTATAAAAAAAGTGAACGCACAATCCTCTCTAATTCTATAACAGAGACAAGTGAATTGGAATTAACGTATGAAGAAAAAGTCTTTTCACTTGAATTTGCTGCATTGGACTTTCACGCACCTGAGAAAAACAGTTATGCATACACTATGGAAGGATTTGAAGAGAATTGGAATTACACTGATGCGGAAAGGCGTTTAGTGACTTATACAAATTTGGATCCTGGTGAATATATATTCAGAGTAAAAGCTTCAAACAATCACGGTGTATGGAATGAAGAAGGCACATCATTAAATATTATAATCCTTCCTCCCTGGTGGGCAACAACCTGGGCATACCTTGCTTATGCTTTTTTAATAATTGGAATAATTTACTTCGTTTGGAGAATGCAGTTAAAGAGAATCAAGATTAAGCACGATTACAAGATGAGCAAATTCGAAGCAGAGAAAATGCACGAAGTTGATGAAATGAAGAGCAGATTTTTTGCAAATATATCTCACGAATTCAGAACACCACTTACTCTAATATTTGGTCCTGCAAAGGATATTGAAGAAAATAGTGAGGACAACAAATCTAGACAAAGTGCGGGAATTATTAAAAGAAATGCCAGCAGATTGTATGGATTGGTAAACCAGTTATTGGATATATCTAAGCTTGAAGCAGGTAAGATGAAGCT
>Ga0209536_100000768_pt1 | contig 52844 bp, 46 predicted proteins | sample DeeMarSeWOR28_12_FD_187461 | JGI IMG/M metagenome (GOLD analysis project Ga0209536, IMG submission 187461) | Marine sediment microbial communities from White Oak River estuary, North Carolina - WOR-2-8_12 (SPAdes) (version 2) | ecosystem: Environmental > Aquatic > Marine > Intertidal zone >... | reverse complement strand
CCGCATCGGTGAGCTGGAGGCGCGCCTCGACATAGCCGAGCGTGACGCCCGCGGCGCAAAACGCGATGCCGGCGAGGCCTTCGAACTCGCGGAAGAGACCGCGATCCAGCAATCGTCGGGCGCCTCGGCGCCGAACACCTTCAACCCGTCCGTCGGCGCGGTGCTCGACGGCGGCTTCGCCGACGTGGGCGGCGGTTGGGAGGAGATCCCCGGCTTCCAGCCGGCCGGCGAGATCGGCACCGGAGAAACCGGGTTCTCGCCCGGCGAAGTGGAGATCAACCTGAAGGCCAGCGTCGATGCGCGCTATTTCGGCAACGTGACGTTCGCGCTCGCCGACGAAGATGGCGAGGTGGAGGTCGAGCTCGAGGAAGCGTGGGTACAGGCAACGGCGCTGCCCGCCGGGTTCACGGCCACGGGCGGCCGCTTCTTCTCCGAAGCCGGCTACCTCAACGACTTTCACTTCCATGCCGACGACTTCGTCGACCGCCCGCTACCCTACCAGGCGTTCTACGGCGGCCGTTACACCGTCGACGGCATCCGCGCGCGCTGGGTGGCGCCCACCTCCCTGCTGTTCGAGGTCGGCACGGAGCTCAACTGGGGCGGCAGCTTCCCGGCCACGGGCAATGCCGAGACCTCGCCCGGCGCCTGGACCCTGTTTACGAAGCTGGGCGGTGATGTGGGCGCCAGCAACAGCTGGCAGCTCGGCCTGTCGCACGTGAGCGCCGATGCCGTGGACCGCGCCGGCGGACACGAAGGCGAGGAAGAAGGAGGCCTGTTCACCGGCGACAGCGACCTGACCATCGTCGACTTCGTCTGGAAGTGGGCGCCGCTCGGCAATCCCGCGGTAAACAGTTTCAAGGTGCAGGGTGAGTACTTCCGGCGTTCCGAAAACGGCAGCTTCGCCGATCTCGCCTATGACGGCGACCAGGCCGGCTGGTACCTGCAGGGCGTGTGGCAGTTCGCGCCGCTGTGGCGCGTTGGCCTGCGGCACGACATGGTCGATGCCGACAACGGCCCCGGCCTCGTCGGCACCGAACTGGAAGACCCCGGCCGCAGCTCGCGCCGCTCGAGCGTCATGCTCGACTGGTCGCCGAGCGAATTCAGCCGCCTGCGACTGCAGTACACCGACGACCAGGTCCTCCAGGAGTCCGACAGCGTCTGGTACCTGCAGTACATCATGAGCATCGGCGCGCACGGCGCGCACCAGTTCTAGGAGGACGATCATGATTCGCATCGCCACCGTACTGTTTGCATTGTGGCTGCCCGTCCCGGCAAGCGCGCTGAACGTGTTCAGCTGCGAACCGGAGTGGGCCGCGCTTGTCGAGGAACTGGCCGGCGACAAAGCCAGGATCACCCGGGCGACGACCGCGTTCCAGGATCCGCATATGCTGCAGGCAAAACCGAGCCTGATCGCGGGGGCCCGCAGCGCGGACCTGCTGATCTGCACCGGCGCCGACCTCGAGATCGGCTGGCTGCCGCTGCTCCTGAGGCGCGCGGGCAACCCGCACATACAGCCCGGCAGCCCTGGCCATTTTCTCGCAGCGGACTACGTGCGGCGCATCGAGGTCCCGGCGGTTATCGATCGTTCGCAGGGTGACGTACATCCGCAGGGCAACCCGCACATACACCTGCACCCGCGCAATATCGAGCGCGTCGCCGAGGCGCTCGCCGACAGGCTGGCTGAACTCGACGCGGCCAATGCCTCGACCTACCGGGCCAATGCGGACGATTTCCTGCGGCGCTGGAGCGATGCCCGCGAACGCTGGGAACAGCGCGCGCAGGCGCTCGCCGGCATGCGACTCGTGTCGCATCACCGCAGCTTCAGTTACCTCGCGGACTGGCTCGATCTCGACATCGTTGCCACGCTCGAACCGAAGCCGGGCATCCCGGCAAGCGGCGCGCAGTTGTCCCGTCTGCTCGAACAGCTCACACCGGCGCCACCCGCCGGCATCATCCGGGCGCCGTTCGAGAACGAGAAGCCCGCGCATTGGCTGTCGGACCGGCTTAAGATTCCCATGATCGAGATGGCGTATACCGTCGGTGGCGATCCGGCGACGGCGGACCTGTTCGGGCTTTACGAACACACCATCGCGACCCTCGAGGAACATCGTTAATGAGCCAGTTCGAGTTGAGCATCGTCTTTCCCGCGTTCGTTGCGTGCCTGCTGGTGCTCAGCACCCACGTGCCGCTCGGGACCGAGGTCCTGCGCCGCGGCATCATCTTTATCGACCTGGCGATCGCGCAGGTCGCTGGGCTTGGCGTCATCGCCGCGGACACGATGGGCTGGGAAGCGCGTGGCTGGATGGTGCAGTTCGCCGCGGTGTCGGCCGCACTGATCGCAGCCGGCATCCTGCACTGGACGGATAAACGCTGGCCGCAAATACAGGAAGCGATCATCGGCGCGTCGTTTGTGCTGGCGGCCACTGCGGGCATCCTGATTCTCGCCGGTAACCCGCACGGTGGTGAGCACCTGAAGGAACTGCTCGTTGGCCAGGTGCTATGGGTAAATATCCACCAGCTATTGCCGGTGGCCGTGATCAGCGTACTGGTGCTGGCCGCGTGGTTCTGGAAACGCGAACACCTGCACGGTCTCGGCTTCTATGCTCTTTTCGCCTTCGCCGTCACCGCATCGGTGCAGCTCGTCGGTATCTACCTCGTGTTTGCATCCCTCATCATCCCGGCGCTCGCGACGCGCCATGTCGGCGGCCGCTGGCTGCGGATAGTCTGCGGCTACGGCATCGGCATCGTCGGCTGCCTCGCAGGGCTCGTGTTATCGGTCAGTGCCGACCTGCCGGCTGGCGCGATCGTGGTTTGGAGCCTGGCTATAACGGCGCTGATCTTTGCCTGGCTGGTCTGGCCGCTGCTTCGCAAGGAGAAGCCTTAACGGCAGTCCCTTCTGTAGGAGCGCGCCTCGGCGCGCGATCGAACCCAGATCGCGGTTCGAGAACCGCTTCTACGGATATGCCGAACCTTGCCCGGGAACACCAAAAAAAAGGCCGGGCGAGAAGCCCGGCCTGGGATGTGCCTGATCCTGTAGGGGGATCGAGCGCTAGGCTCTCGGGGTCAGGCAGCTCTGAGGGCATCTTCAGCGGAGAGATACTCGTAACCGAGATCGTGGGCAACCGCTTCGTGATTGACATGCCCTGCATGAACATTCAGTCCGTTTGCGAGGTGCGGGTCGCGACGCAGCGCATCGCGCCAGCCGAGGTTCGCCAGGCTCTTCACGAACGGCAACGTGGCATTCGTCAGCGCGAAGGTACTCGTGCGCGGCACCGCGCCCGGCATGTTGGTAACGCAGTAGTGCACGCAGTCGTGAACGACGTAGGTCGGCTCGGCGTGCGTGGTCGGCCGGCTGGTCTCGAAGCAGCCGCCCTGGTCGATCGAAATGTCGACCAGCACTGCGCCGCCGTGCATGTCCTTCACGTTCTGTTCGGACACCAGCTTCGGCGCCGCCGCACCGGCGATCAGCACCGCGCCCACGACGAGGTCCGCTTCGGGAACCAGTTCGTCGATGGCGTGCTTGGTCGAGTAAACCGTGTGGATACGGCCGCCCCAGATATCGTCGATCTCGCGCAAGCGCGGCAGCGAACGATCGAGCACGGTGACTTCGGCACCGAGCCCGATTGCCATGTCCGCCGCATTCGTGCCCGATACGCCGCCTCCGATGATGACGACCTTGCCCGGCTTCACGCCCGGCACGCCGCCGAGCAGCACACCGCGGCCGCCGTTGGCCTTCTGAAGCGCAAAGGCGCCCGCCTGGATGGACAGGCGCCCCGCAACTTCCGACATCGGTGTCAGCAGCGGCAGGGATCCATCCTTTGCCGTGACGGTCTCGTACGCGATAGCGGTCGTTCCTGACTTGACCAGTGCTTCCGCCTGTTTGGGGTCGGCCGCAAGGTGCAGGTACGTAAACAGCACCTGGTCTTCGCGCAGCATTTCGCACTCGATGAGCTGCGGCTCCTTGACCTTGACGATCATCTCCGCGGCGGCAAACACTTCCTGCGCCGTGTCGACGACCTTCGCCCCGGCCGCTTTGTAGTCCGCGTCCGTCATGCCGATGCCGATGCCGGCATTGGTTTCCACGACGACCTCGTGGCCATCGTGCACCAGCTCGCGTACCCCCGCCGGCGTCATGCCGACGCGGAACTCGAGCGTCTTGATCTCCTTGGGTACCCCTACCTTCATTTGATCTCTCCCGCGCCCACGGTTTGAATTGTGAACGACACAATACCGCGAAATTCGCGCCACTTGCTTGCAATCTACATGACAAATCGCAGCATTTGTGGCAGTTTCTGCCATATTCTGATGATTTTCTGCAAGTTTCTGTTATGCAGCTGGACAAATACGACAGGGCGATCCTCGCCGCTTTGCAGCAGGACGGCCGCACCAGCAACGTGCAACTCGCCGCCAGGGTGAACCTGTCCGAGTCGGCGTGCCTGCGGCGGGTACGCGCGCTCGAGGAGGCCGGCTACATCGACCACTACGTGGCGCTCGTCAACCAGTCGCGCGTAGGCCTCGGCGGCAACGTGCTGGTGCACATCGGCCTGCACCGCGAGGAACAGAGCGAACTCGCCGCTTTCGAGGAAGCGGTACGGGACATCCCGGAGGTCATGGAGTGCTACCTGATGACCGGCGAGTTCGATTACCTGCTGCGCGTGGTCGTGGCCGACATGGCCGATTTCGAGCGCCTGCACAAGGAGGCCCTCACGCGCCTGCCGGGCGTGGCGCGGGTCAACTCCAGCGTCGCCATCCGTACCGTCCAGAAAAAGACCGAGTTACCGCTACGCTGATTGGCCGTTGAGTGGGGGGCTTGGGAACCCTTATTCGAGGAAGTAAAGTGGACCGGAGGGAGCCATGACGAGAAGAAGGGTTCCCAAGCCCCGCCGGCTGCACCATCACGTTGCGGTAACAATCCGCGCGGTGGCAGGGTCTGATCAGATGGGGTACGGTGTTTGACTCCCCGAGACTACAGGTGACGTGATGGCTGCTCCGGCAGATTCTGTCCATCGTGATGCCGTCGGCCCCCTGTCGGCAGAGTTCGTGCGTGTGCGTCAGCAAAGTGAAGCGCTGACCCGCACGCTCGCGCCCGAGGATACCGTGGTGCAGTCAATGCCCGACGTGAGCCCGACGAAGTGGCATCTCGCTCACGTCACCTGGTTTTTCGAGCGCTTCGTGCTCGAGCCGTTCGCGCCCGGCTACGAACGTTTCAACGACGATTACGACTACCTGTTCAACTCCTACTACTACACCGCCGGGCAGATGCATGCCCGGCCGAAGCGCGGTCTGCTGTCGCGGCCAACGCTGGCGCAGGTGTTCGAGTATCGCGCGCACGTCGACGAGCACATGCAGCAATTGCTCGAGCAGCGCGGCGACGATCATGAGCTCGCCGCGGTCGTGACCCTCGGCCTGAACCACGAACAACAGCACCAGGAACTGCTGCTCACCGACATCAAGCACGTGCTCGCACAAAATCCGCTGCAGCCTGCGTTCGACGCGGAGCTCCCCGTAGCGCCCTCCCTGCCCGTCGATGCCTACGCCTTCGACAAGGGCGTGAGTGGCATCCGGCGCGTTGGTGCCAAAGGCGAAGGATTTCGTTTCGACAACGAGACGCCGCGGCACGATGCGCTGTTGCACGAACACCGGATCGGCACGAGGCTGGTCACCAACGGCGAATTTCGCGAGTTCGTAACAGGGGGCGGCTATGCTGATTCGACGCTGTGGCTCTCCGACGGCTGGGCCGTGGTCAACCAGGAAGGCTGGAACCGGCCGCTCTACTGGAGCGGGGACCTGGCCAGCGAGTTCACACTCGGCGGAGTCCGCGAGATAGACGACAACGCGCCCGTTACCCATGTCAGTTTCTACGAGGCGGATGCGTTCGCGCGCTGGGCCGGGGCCCGCCTGCCGACGGAATTCGAATGGGAGGCCGCGGCCGCAGAACAGGCCGTGGCAGGCAACCTGCTGCAGTCGGGCTTCCTGCACCCGGTATCGGGCGGCGGCGCAGCGCAGTTTTTCGGCGATGCCTGGGAATGGACGTCGTCATCCTACGGGCCCTACCCCGGCTTCGTGCCACTGGCCGGGTCCCTGGGCGAATACAACGGCAAGTTCATGTGCAACCAGATGACGGCACGCGGCGGCTCCTGCGTGACCTCGAACGACCACGTCAGGGCGAGCTATCGCAACTTCTTCTACCCGCAGCAGCGCTGGCAGTTCTTCGGCATCCGGCTGGCAAAGGATGGTCATGGCTAAGAATGCTGCGCAGCAGATCTTGGCGGACGACGAGCTCGACGAACTGATCGAAGGGCTCAGGAAACCGGAAAAGACGATCTCGCCGAAGTATTTCTACGACGAGCGCGGCTCGCAGCTGTTCGAGGAAATCACGCGCCTGCCCGAGTACTACCCGACCGAGACCGAGCTCGGCATCATGCAGGACAACATCGGCGAGATCGCGAGCCTGGTCGGCAGGCAGGCCAGCCTGATCGAGTTCGGCAGCGGTTCGAGCCTGAAGACGCGCGTGCTGCTCGAACACCTCGACGAGCTCGCCGCTTACGTGCCCGTCGACATCTCGGAAGATCACCTGCTCGAGTCGGCCAAGCAGATCCGTGAAGAATTCCCGGGCCTCGACGTGCTGCCCGTCGTCGCCGACTTCACGCAGCCGTTCCAGCTGCCTGACCCGAAGGTCATGCCGCTGCGCAACATCGTCTACTTCCCCGGCTCCACGATCGGCAATTTCACCCGGGATGAGGCAGAGGACCTGCTGCGCGTCATGTACGGTGAAGCGGGCGCGGGCGGCGCGCTGCTGATCGGCGCGGACCTGCAGAAGGACCCGGCGATCATCGAGCGCGCCTACAACGACAGCGCCGGCGTAACGGCGGAGTTCAACCGCAACATGCTGCGGCACCTGAACCGGGAATTCGGGGCGGACTTCGACGTCGATGCGTTCGCCCACAGCGCCCGGTACAACGAAGAGGAAGGCCGCATCGAGATTCGTCTCGTCAGCGAGCGGGACCAGCAGTTCCGGCTCGGCGGCGAATCGTTTTCGATCGACAGGGACGAGGCCATCCTGACCGAGTATTCACACAAGTACACGCTGGAGGGTTTCGCGGCGATGGCCGCGACGGCCGGGTTCCGGGTGGAGCGCGTCTGGATGGACGCCGAGCGCCTGTTCAGCGTGCAGTACCTGGTGCGGGACTGACGATTTCCCGGCAGTCACCGGGTCGCGGTTCGAGAACCGCGCCTACGACTCCGGCGGTACGAACTCTTCCGGCGCTGCCGAGCCACCACCGAAAAAGAACTTCTCCATCTCGGCCTCGAGGAACTTGCGCGCGTCCGGCTCGATCGGCGTGAGGCGATACTCGTTGATGAGCATCGTCTGGTGCGACAGCCAGCGCTGCCACGCTTCCTTGGACACATTGTCGTAGATCTTCTGGCCCAGCTCTCCCGGGTAAGGCGCCCAGTCCAGGCCTTCGGCCTCTTTGCCAAGGATTACGCAGTGAACGTTTCTAGCCATGACTCCTCAATTCGTCCGTGTTGCCGAGTGTTTCGATCAGCTTCATGACCGGGGCAGCGATCCCCCCGGGCGGCGCGTCGCCGGGCCGGTACCAGGTCGAGTCGCCGCAGTCCGCTACTTTACTCGACGCGGTGTCGATTCGCACAACGACCGGCGCGATGTCGAGGTCGTAGTGACTGAAACTGTGCCGCAGCGTGCCCCAGTTCTCCACGGCGACCGCCCTGGCGTTGAGCCGCTCCGCGCACCAGCCGCCGACATCGCTGACCTCCGGGAGGCTCCACAGCCCGCCCCAGATTCCCGAGGCCGGCCGGCGTTCCAGGTAAACGGCACCGTCCGCGACCGCGAGCACCATCGTCGTCGCGCGCCGCGGCTTTTCCTTCTTCGGCTTGCGCCCCGGAAAACGCTCGACGTCGCCGCTCGCGAGCACCGCGCAATCGCGTCGCACCGGGCACATCGCGCAGCCGGGATTCGAGCGCGTACACAGGGTCGCGCCGAGATCCATCATCGCCTGCGTGTAGTCGCCGACCCGTTCCGCGGGCGTGCGCGCCTCGGCCAGCTCCCAGAGCTTCCTTGCAACGGCCGCCTTTCCCGGCCAGCCGTCGATCGCGGCATGACGCGCCAACACGCGCTTTACGTTGCCGTCGAGAATGGCGTGGCGCTGGCCGAACGCGAGCGCGAGTATCGCGCCCGCCGTGGACCGGCCGATGCCCGGCAGCCCCGAGACCGCCTCGATATCCGATGGAAAACGGCCGCCGTGCTCGTCGCGGACGAGCTCCGCCGCGCGGTGCAGGTTGCGCGCGCGGGCATAGTAGCCGAGCCCGGACCAGTGTCGCAGCACCTCGTCGAGTCCCGCATCGGCAAGAGCGAGCACGTCCGGGAAGCGCTCGATGAAGCGCAGGTAGTACGGGATAACCGTCTGCACCTGCGTCTGCTGCAGCATGATCTCGGAGACCCAGACGCGATAGGCATCGCCGGTGTTCTGCCACGGCAGGTCCCTGCGGCCGTGGTCGTCGTACCAGCGCAGCACGCGGGCTGCAAAATCAGTCTGCATACGGCGCGTAATCCCTGGCGAGTTTCTCGATACGTTCGATCGCGTTGGCACCGCCGTTCCTCAGCTTGGCCTTCAGTATGGCCGGCCCGATCAGCGGCGGGATGAAGAACTTCGGCTTCATCCTGAATGCATAGGTGACGACCGTGCCGTCGGCCTCCTCGCGGAATTCCCAGCGCTCGTCGCTGACTTCGAAATCGCTCTGCGCCGGGTCCGCGTGCGCCTCGATGTAGCTGAGCGGCTGGTGCACGACGTAACCGTAGCGCTCGAACGACTTGCAGAAGAACCACAGGCACCCCTCGGTGCGGCTGTAGTAACGCGCGCGCCCGTCCGGCCCGGGTTCGAGATTGCGTGACTCGGCGATGACGCTCGAGAACTTCGGCGACTGGTCCCAGTCGAGCAGCAGGCCGTAGATCCTCTCGATGCCGACGTCGAACCATACTTCCGAACGCATGATGTAGGCGCCGTCGACATGGTCGACGCTGATGTCGCGCAGCGTCGCACCCCCGGCGATTGCCGGGAACGCGACAAATACGAGCAGCAGTGCCCGCATGCTCAGTCGCCGCCCAGCAGGTCTTTGAGGCGCTTCTTCGCCTCGTCCTTGAGCTGGTCCTCGAGGTCCTTCTCTTCCTGTGGCTCGTCCCCTTCCGGCGGCTGCTTGTCGTCGCCGAACAGCTTGTCGCTGAGCGCCTTCTTCGCTTCCTTCTCGGCACGGTCCTTGAGCATCTCCTCGACGTCCGGCTTGATAGCCGGATCCGCGAGCGGCCCCGTGATGCGGAACGGGATCACCGCTTTCGTGAAATCGTCCAGCTCCTTGTCACTGACCTCCGTCACGAACTCTGGCTTGTCGAGGAAACGGCCGGTGGCCGTGTAGTCGACGGTCGCCTCCACGAAATTGACCGTGCCTTTGCCGGTCAGCTGCATGAACGGCAGTTGCGCAAAGAAATCGTCGTTGCGCATTACGCCGTCGGTGACCTTACCGCTGGCCTTCATCGAGCTGAATTGCGTGCGCGGCGTTGCCGGCGCTTTCGGAGCGGGTTCGCCCCGCACCAGGGCCCGCGCCTTGCGCAGCTCGTACCAGACGTCCGTGCCCTCCCAGGCGCCGTCGATGAGTTCGACCGACAGGCTGCCGTCCAGGTCGCGGCGGATCGCGTCCATGTCGGCGCCGCTGCCGCCGAGTTTGAAGCTGCCGTTGACGGTGCCGGTCACGTTGTCGACGTCGTACATCGCCTTCACCATCGGCCGCAGGCTTACGCTGGCGATCTTCTCGTCGACCGCGATCGAAGGCACTTTGCCGGATGCGTCGATGCTGACGTCGCCGCGATAGCCGCCGTCGAAGAAGTCGGCCGAGATCGGGTGGATGCGCATCTTGCCGTTCGCTGAATTCACGCCGAGCGTCACTTTCTCGAACAGTATCTCGCCGAGGCTCGCGCTGGCGATGCTCAGGTTGCCGCGTGCGTTCAGCGCGCGAATAAGCTCTACCGGGATCTCGACGGTCTCACCGGTGGCTTCACCCGCGCCCGCATCCTCGCTTGCGGGCGCCATGTAGCGGGCAATGTCGATCCTGTCGCCCGCGAGATCGAGCTCGAAGGTACCGTCGGCGCTCTTCGGCACGCTGAGGCGGCCGGTGAACGTCGTTTCGTCCAGTACCAGCTTGAGATCCGACAGGGCGATCGCGTTCGCCCCCACTTTCGCTTTGGCGTCCACGATCAGTTTGCCGAGGACGTCGGGATCCGCCGTCGGCGGCGCCTCGATCGCGAGTTCCTGCATCAGTGTGCGCGGCGAGAAAGCGGCGATGCTGATCGTCGCGGCCGGCTGCAGGTCCCCTGCGTAGGAAAACGGCTGGACCTGCGCCTTGAGGTCGACGCTCATCAACTGCAGCCTGATCTCGCCGACGTCGGCCGTCTGCGCCTCGGTCTGCAGGCGAATCGACGGTGCCCGCAGCCGCACGGTCGCCGGCACCTCCGCGACGCCATCTACGCGGCCGTCTATATCCAGTTCGCTGACCGCGATCGCCGCCGCGTCCGCGTCGAAAGCGACGACGAGCCCGATGTCCACCCGTCCCGACAGCCCGGCCGGGTCGAGTTTGAAGGAGAACCCGCCGTCGAGCGGCACCGCCTCGCCCGCGGCGATGCGGCCGGACGCCAGGTCGAGGTCGGTGAGTTCGAAGCGGTCGCCGGTAGTCGCATCGCTGTAGGTCAGGGCCGCGTCGGTAACCGCGACGCTCGCAACGTCGATCGTCGCGCGTCCGTCGGCCGCCTCCGGCTCCGCGGTAACAGGCTCCGGCTCACCCGCCTCGCCGAAGTCCTCCCAGTTGCCGGTGCCGTCCTTGCGCACCTGCAGGTTGACCGTGAGGCTGTCCAGCGCGGCCGTGCCGACCACGACCTGTCGGTGCAGCAGGAGCGGCAACACGCGGACGCTGAGCCTTGCCGACTCGAAGCTCGCGAACGGCGTGGCGTCGAAGCCCGGCGCATTGCCGAGCTCGGTCCTGCCCATCTCGATCGCCAGCCAGGGGAACAGGCTCAGGTGCAGATCGCCTTCGATTGTCAGTTCGCGGCCGGTGGCCTCCCTGACACCCTCCGAGATCTTGTCCTTGTAGTCGTTGGGATCGAATACCAGCACGAAGACGGTCGCGGCGAACACAGTCACCACGACCGCCGTTATGGCGAGTATGCCGAGAATCTTGAATGCGCGGCTCATGAACCGGGTCCTGTAACAGGGGGACCGCTTAGGGTATCAAATTGCCGCGTTTCCGGCCGTACCGTGTTTCGTCTTTCGCGCCGGGTTACTCCTTGCAGAGCGTTACGCCGCCGTTGAGCGTTGAGATGCTCACGCTGCCTTCCCCGCTACCTTCGGTGAAGCTGAGTTCCCAGCCGGGTGCGTACTTGCTGGTCCTTTCCGGCTTCGGCCCAAAGCAATTATTGATGCGGCCGTTGAAGGTATTGACGTCGATGTCCGCGGACAGGCTGCCGACGAAGTTGACAATCACCTTGCCGTTGACGGTCTCGGCATCGAGATCGCCGCCCTCGCGGAGATTCGACTTGAAATCGATCCTGCCGTTGACGGTCTCCATCGCTACATCCGAAAACGAACCGCCCTCGATCTCCAGCTTGCCGTTAACCGACTCCATGTCGATCACCCCGGACAGGTCCCGCACTTCGATGCCTGCCGATACCGTGGTGAGCTCGGCGTCGATGTCCTCGCCGCTGCCGACAACGTCGATGCGACCGCTGACTGTCTCGACCTCGATTTCCGCCGCGAACACCCTGGTCGCAACATTACCGCTCACCGACTGCAGTTCCTGCTCACCTTTCACGCCTTCGACGTCGATTTCAGCACTGATCGTGGCAACGTCGATACTGCTCTGCTGCGGAACCCGCACGGTGATGTAGCTCGAAGTGGAGCGCCCGCCGCTGCTCTTTCCCTTTATCGGTTTAACCTTGACCACGACGGTATCGCCCTTGCGCTCGAAGATGAACTCATCGACCTCCTCTCCGAGCGTACCGGTCACTTCCACCGCATTCTGCGACCATCCCGCGACCGTAACGGATCCGGCGGTGTTGTAGATCTCGACCTTGCCGTCCGCACTCGCGTCGAGCGTCTCATTGATGTCTTCGGCACTGGCCGTCGCTGCAAGCAGCAGCCCCGTACCCACTAAAATCAGCTTTTTCATGTCTGTACCCACTTTTGTTATGCGTCGCTTCGGGCGGCGCATCAGATATCACGGCGCGACATGACGCTCTGCGTCACGCCACCCACCTTGCGCATCACGTTGAGTTCCTCGTGATACGTCTTCATCAAAAGATCCTGCAGCAGCGTGTTGCCGGGATCCTGCTCCAGCGCTGCGTTAATGTCGTCGATCGCGCCGCGAATGACCTCGAGGCTCTGCTCGACATCCTGGCGCTCCCCGGGCGACAGCTGCTCCAGTTCCTGCTCGAACCGCGCCAGCAGATCGGCACGCGTCTCCAGGTAGTCGCTGCCGAGCGTGTAGCTGCTGCCGAACGCGGCACGCTCGAAGGTGTATTCCGGCGTCAGGCGCGGCATTACCACGGGGGCATCGTCCTTCACCGCGAGATACGTCAGGCCCGACGAGGCCCCGATCAGCAGTACGACCGCGGCGGCCTGCGCAAACATCGGCATCCACCGCGAGCGCCGCGGCACGGGCTCGCTGATCGCAAGCTCGATTTCGGGCCACAGGTCACGCTGCGGCTTTATCCCGGTGGCGAGCTGCCTCGCGGCACTCGTCAATTTGTCGTCACGTTGCTCGTTCATGCTTCGAACCCTTGTTCCTTCAGCTGCTGTGCCAGCAAGCGCCGGGCACGATGCAGCTGTGCCTTGCTCGTTCCTACCGCGATGCCGAGCATGTCGCTCGACTCTTCGTGGCTGTATCCGTAGACGGCGTTCAACACGAACACGTGTCGTGCGCCCTCCGGGAGCCGGTCTATGGCGTCCGATAGATCGCGCAGTTCGCCGCTGTCGCCGATCGATGCCGGCGACGAGGCGACCTGCGCCACCGCCTGGATCCGGTCCTGCTCGCGCTTCGACTTGCGAATCCGGCCCAGCACGGCGTTGACGGCGATGCGATGCATCCAGGTACCGAAAGCACTGTCACCGCGGAACTTGCCGAGCTTGTTCCAGGCCTGGATGAAAGCTTCCTGGGCACAGTCCTCGGCCTCACTGACATTGCCCGTCATGCGCAGGCAGAGGCCGTAGACGCGGTCGACGTGCTCGCGATAGAGGGCCTCGAAAGCCCGGGTATCGCCGCCCCTCGCCCGGCTGACGAGTGCCGCCTCTCGAGGCATCGCTGTCGCTGTCCTGGAAACCATGCTGCGTATATTGTCGCCGGTTTCCGCCGTCAAAAGCGCGGTCATCCACCAATTCTCCCGTTTTCCTGTAACTTGGATGCCCGCACCCCGGCCGGGGTTTAAAGATCGCCGCCGCGGAACCGCAAAAACCGGCTTAAGCGCCTGTGTTCGTTCGCTATTCTGGTATCATGCGACTGGCCCGTTTCGTTGCCGGCCATCCTCTGGGGAAAGAAGAAACAAAATAATCTATGACGGGGCATTCGATTCTCTACCTTGGGCGCGGTGATTTTGCGTCCGAATACCTGTCAGAGCTCGAGACGTTGCCGTGCTGCACGATGCTCGCGCGCTCAGCGGAGCTCAGGGTTCCCGTGGACAATCGCGAATTGCTGGATATCGTCCTGCTGGAGGCGAGTCCGCTCATCGCGCAGTCCGGCCAGTCTCTGTCCGCACTCATCCACTCGCTGCGTGATTACCCGGTCGTCGCGATTACTTACAAAGAGAACGAGCACCGCGGCATCGCGGCGGTGCGCGCCGGCGCACAGGGCTATATCTGCGTCGACGACGTCACCGTCGAAGGCCAGGAGTCGATCTTCGACCACGCCGTGAGGCGCCACCGGCTGCAGCAGCGCCTGTCCAACACGGACGTTTCGGTGCTCTCGGTTCTGACGAGCATCAACGACGGCGTTATCGTGGTTGACCGCGAGGGCAGCATCCTGGATATCAACGCGGCGGCGAGAACGATCCTGGGGCTCGGCCCCAGGTGGCAGCCGGATTCCAGCTGGGAGCAGACGTTCTGCTGTATCGACGAGAACGGCGATAGCTACAGGAATTCGGCGGACCTGCCGCTGGTCCGCGCGCGCAGCGGCGCGAAGTTCTCCGGCCAGGTAGCCATCTACCGCGCGCCGGAGCAGCCGGACACCTACCTGAGCATCAACGGACAGGGTCTGTTTGACGGCAACCGGGAACTGGTTGGCGGCGTAATCACGTTTCGCGACATCACCGACGCGACGATCCGTACCACGGAACTCGAAAAACGCGCGCAGTACGACGAACTGACGGGGTTACCGAACCGCGGCGTGTTCACCGAGCACCTCGCCCGGGCGATCGGCCGCGCCGAGCGCAAGCGCGCGCCCCTCGCCGTGCTGTTTGTCGACCTCGATCGCTTCAAGTCCGTCAACGATACGCTCGGGCACGACGTGGGCGACAGCCTGCTGCGGCAGGTGGCCGAGCGCCTGCGGGGCAATCTCAGGATCGGGGACTTCTCGGGGCGCTGGGGCGGCGACGAGTTCGTCGTCTGTCTCGAGGACTTCGGCGAGATGAGCAATGCAGGTGCCGCCGCGCAGAAGTTGCTGCTGGTACTGTCCGAGAAGTACCAGGTCGGCCACAGCGAAGTCTATGCGACGCCGTCGATCGGCATCGCGATCTACCCGGAATCCGGCAACAGCGCCGAACGCATGATCAAGGCCGCCGACATCGCGATGTACGAAGCGAAGAAGCACGGCGGCGGCCGCTTCCATTACTACTCCACCGCCCTGAATACGAGGCTCGAGCAGCGTGAAGAACTCGAGATCGGTCTGCGGCACGCGCTGGTGCGCAACGAGTTCGCGCTGCACTACCAGCCGAGGATCGACATCGGCACCGGTCGCCTCATCGGGCTGGAGGCCTTGTTGCGCTGGCAGCATCCGCGATTCGGCCTGTTACCGCCGGGGCGCTTCCTGTCCATCCTCGAGTCCAGCGGGCTGATCCATTCCGCGGGCGAGTGGGTCATCGCCACCGCTTGCCGGCAGCTTGCCGGCTGGCAGCGGCGCTTCGAATTGCCGGACCTGTCGATCGCCATCAACCTGTCGCGCCAGCAGCTCATGCATCGGCGCCTGGTCGATGCCGTGGCCAGCTCCCTGGAAGAAACCATGCTGGACCCGGGCTGTATCGAACTCGAGATCGGCGACGGTGATTTCCCGAACCGGCGCAAGTCGGAGATCGAGACGCTGCAGGGACTTCGCAAGCTCGGCGTGCGCCTGTCCCTCGATCATTTCGGCATCCGTGACGTTTCATTCGAGTCGCTCGACAACGGCTTCGTCGACAGTTTCGTGCTGGACCAGTCGCTGATCGCGGACATCGACCGCAACGGCAGCCATCAGCGTATCGTCCGCGCGGCGATTGCCATGGCACAGGGGCTCGACATCGAGGTTGCAGCCGAGGGCGTCGAGACGCTGACACAGCTCGACTTCCTGAAGAGCTGCAACTGCAACCTGGCGCAGGGCTTCCTGATCTGCCGCCCGATGCAGCCCGAGAAGGTGGCGGGCGTCCTGCGCAGTGAGATCGCAGGCACACGCCTGCTCGCGCGGGGCATGCCGTAGCGGAATCAATCCTGGCTTTCGGCCGCAATACCGGCAGGCCTCTGATCAATGCGAATCATCCAGGCATCATCCACGCTGCTCCTTCTTGGCTGCCTGATGGCCTCCTGTAGTGAAGCGCCGCTCGCGGTCGAGCCGGGTGTTTCACAGGCACTGGCAAAGCACCGTGCCGAAACGATTTCCGGCATCAACTACGCGCTGTCGCTGCTTATTCCTGAAAACCAGGGCGAGGACATCGAAGGCCGGGTCACGATCACGTTCCAGCTGAGCGATGCATCTCAGCCGCTGCAGCTCGATTTTCGCGAGAGCGCGGACAAGATCAGGGGCGTGACGGCCAACGGCAAAGGGTCCGGCTACCGCTTCATCGCAGAGCACGTTGTCATTCCAGCGCAGGAACTGGTGGCCGGGCGCAACGAGATCCGGATCGAGTTCACGGCGGGTTCGTCCTCGCTCAACAGAAACCCGGAGTTCCTGTACAGCCTGTTTGTCCCGGATCGCGCCAGGACCGCATTTCCGCTCTTCGACCAGCCGGACCTGAAGGCCACCTTCGACCTAAGCCTGACGATACCGGCCGGCTGGACCGCCATGGCCAATGCGCCCATGCTCGACGTTCGCGAGACCGACGATGGTATGGTGCATCGCTTCGCCCGGTCCGACCTGATCAGCTCCTACGTGTTTGCTTTTGTCGCGGGAAGATTCGAGACGCTAAGCCGCAACGTCGATGGCAGGCAGATAACGATGCTGCATCGTGAAACCGACAAGGAAAAAGTCACGCGCAATATCGACGAGGTATTCAGCCTGCACGCCGCTGCACTCGCCTGGCTCGAGGAGTACACCGGCATCGACTACCCGTACGACAAGTTCGGCTTCGCATTGATCCCCGACTTCCAGTACGGGGGCATGGAGCATGTCGGTGCCATCCTGTACCGCGCATCGAGCCTGTTTCTCGAGGAAGCACCGTCCGAAAGCCAGCTGCTTGGCCGCGCATCGCTGATCGCACATGAGGCGGCACACATGTGGTTCGGCAACCTGGTGACCATGGAGTGGTTCAACGACGTCTGGACGAAAGAGGTTTTTGCAAACTTCATGGCCGCGAAAATCGTCAATCCGCAGTTCCCGGATATCAATCACGACCTGAATTTTCTCGTGCGCCATTATCCGAGCGCGTACTCCGTTGATCGCACGGCGGGCGCCAACGCCATCCGCCAGGAGCTGCCGAACCTGAACGAAGCCGGCCAGATGTACGGCGCGATTATCTACAACAAAGCACCGATCATGATGCGCAAGCTCGAGAAGCTGATCGGCGAAGACCGGTTTCGGGAAGGTGTACGCGACTACCTCGCAAAGTTCTCCTTCGACAATGCCACGTGGCCGGCGCTCATCGAGATTCTCGACGGGAAGTCCACCGAGGACCTGCTCGCCTGGAGCGACACCTGGGTCCACACGCCGGGCCGCAAAGCCGTCGAGTCACAATGGAATACGCCTGCGGAGGGCGAGGCGGGGCCTTTCAGGTACGGCCTGGTGCCTGCCTCCGTCGCTGATCTCGAGTCCGTGGACGAAGTGCTGCGTGCCTCCGCACTGATCAATCTCTACGAAGGCCTGCTTGCGGAAACAGGTCCAGGGGCACCGCAGTATCTTCGCGAACTCGTGAGCGTCGTGCGGCGCGAGGAGAACGAGCTCGTACTCGACCTGGCCCTGGAGCAGCTGAGGACGATTTACTGGACACTCCTGCAGCCGGCGACTCGCGAAGAATTCGCGCCGGTGCTCGAGCAGGTGCTGTGGGAAACGATGCTGCGTCACGGCGAGCCGAGCAAGCGCAAGGTCCTTTTCGAAGCATTTACCGGTATCGCCCTGACACCCGACGGGCTGGGGCGGGCGCGCGACGTGTGGTCGGGAGCGATGTCGGTGGACGCGCTGTCGCTTGCCGAGAACGACCTGATCGACATCGCACAGTCACTGGCGGTGAGGCTGCCGGACGATGCGCAAGACATCGTCGAATTGCAGGTCGCAAGGACGGCAAACCCTGACAACCTGAGAAAGCTCACGTTCATCGCACCGTCATTGTCGGCAGACCCGACAGTACGCGACGAGTTCTTCGCGTCCCTGGCCGACGAAGCAAACCGGACCACCGAGTCCTGGGTGCTGGCTGCACTGGCAAACCTGCACCACCCGGTACGAACCGAAGCATCGGAACGCTACATCCTGCCGAGCCTCGAGCTGTTGCAGGAAATACAGGTTACGGGCGACATCTTCTTCCCGAAGCGCTGGCTCGATGCCACGTTGAGCAACTACAACAGCACCTCGGCGGTGACCACGGTCCGTGCATTTCTCGAAGAGCGCCCGGACTACAGCGCGCAGCTACGCATGAAGATCCTGCAGGCCGCGGACATGATGTTCCGCGCCAACTCGATCGTGGCGCTGTAGGAGCGGTTCTCGAACCGCGACCTGCATCAGAGCCAGCGGCGAACCGATTCCCGGTACGTACGAAACTCGTCGCCGAACCGTGCCTCCATTGCCGCTTCCTCGGGCTGAATCTGCAGTCGGTTCATGATGAGAACAAAGGCCGCCAGGCCGGCAAAGGCGGCGAGGTTCGACAGGTACAAGGCCCAGGCGATCAGCAGGAACAATAGCCCGAGGTACATGGGGTTCCTGCTGTAACGATACACACCAGACACAACCAGTCGCGTCGCTTTCCCGGGAAAGCGGGGATCCACGGTCGTTGAAGCCGATCGAAACGCCGCGATCGCCGGTACCGCGACGATGCCGCCCAGGCAGAAGAACAGCACGACGAGACTCCTGCGAGCGGGGATATCGAGCGACAGTGCCGGCACGTACTTAGCTACCAGCCACATGCCGGCGACAACGATGAGAAACTGGGCGACGGGTGGTAGTTTCAGTTCAAGCGTTTTCATGGGCTCCAATCGCGCGCCGAGGCGCGCTCCTGCGGATACGCTGAACATCTCGAATTCCTCGCGCACCCATCCCGCGCCTACGAGTCGTTACCCGTGCCGCAGTTCCAGCAGGCCGCGAACTGGCCCTCGTTTTCCTCGCCGCACTTCGCGCAGCGCCAGGGTGAATGCGGGCTCTCGTCGATGATCGCGGCATCGATGAGCTGTTTCGCCCTGTCGTAGTCGATGTCCTTCAGGACCCACAGCTCGGGCCAGACCTCGGTGAACGGCATCTCCCCGTAAATCTGGTTCAGGTGCTCGTTCCTGATCTGGCAGGGGATGCCCTCGGCTTCGAGTATGTTCTTGTAGTGATTGATCATCACCACGGTGTCGGCCGACGTGACCTTCTTCATCGCAGGGCGTTCAGGAACCCGGTCGGGTCCTCGCCGCGCTCCAGCACTTCGACCAGCGCCGAGCCGACGATCGCGCCGGCGGCGTGCGCACCCACCGCCGCAACGTCGCTCGCCGCCCGGATGCCGAAACCGGCACAGACGGGGATATGGGAAACCGCCGATACCTTGTCGAGATAACCCGCCAGGTCGTCGGGCAACCCCGCATCGCCGCCGGTGATCCCGGTGATCGTGACCGCGTAGACGAAGCCACGGGATGCGTCGCAAAGCGTCTTCAGCCTGTGGTCGGGCGTCGCCGGCGTGACCAGCTGGACCAGGCCCAGCCCCTTGTCCTCGAGAACCGAACGGATCTCCTCGCTTTCCTCGAACGGCAGGTCCGGGACAATGAAGCCGCACACGCCGGTCTCGAGCGCGCGGTCCGCCAGCCGCTCGTAGCCGAAAGCAAGCAACGGATTCAGGTACGACATCATCACGAGCGGCGCATCGAGATCGCCGGCCTTTTCCAGCTCGTCGAAAATCCACGCGAGGCTCACGCCTTTCCGCAGCGCCTCGAAACTCGAACGCTGGATGGTCATGCCGTCGGCCATCGGGTCCGAGAACGGGATACCGACCTCGACCACGTCGCCGACCCTGGCGACCGCCTGCAGCGTGCTGATGAAGTCCCCGGGTTCCGGATAGCCCGCCGTCACGAACGGCACGAGCCCGGTGCGGCCGGCCTCGTTTGCGGCACGGATCGCCGCCGTTACTCGTTCATGCGCTTTCATGGCTGCGTGTCCTCACCGGGTACTTGGTCAACGTCGGCATATCCTTGTCGCCGCGGCCGGAATTGCCGATCAACAGGCGCTTGCCCGGGTTCTCTTTCGCCCACTCTCGCGCCGCCACGTAAGCATGCGAGGTTTCCAGTGCCGTGAGTATGCCTTCCATCTCGCACAATTCCTCCAGCGCCGCGAGAGCATCCTCGTCGCCCGCTGCTACGTACTTGACGCGGCCCGTTGCCTGCAGCAAGGCGTGCTCGGGGCCCACGCCGGAGTAGTCGAGCCCGGCCGAGATCGAGTGCGTTTCCTGCACCTGGCCGTCGGCGTCCTGCAGGATCATCGTGTAGCTGCCCTGCAATACGCCCGGCGTACCCGTTGCGAGGGTCGCGGCATTCTGGCCGAGCCCGCTGCCTGTGCCGCCCGCCTCGACGCCGATGAGCTCGATGTCGTCGCCGAGCATCGGGTAGAACAGGCCGATCGCATTGGAGCCGCCGCCGACGCAGGCGAAGGCCGCGTCCGGCAGGCCGCCGGCCTGCGCGATCATCTGCTCGCGGGACTCACGGCCGATGACCGACTGCAGTTCGCGGACGAGGTAGGGATACGGGTGCGCGCCGACCGCCGAACCGAGCAGGTAGTAGATGCCCGCCGGGTCGGTCACCCATTTCCGCAGCGCCTCGTCGATCGCCGCGCGCAGCGTCTTGTCGCCCGACTCCACCGCGATTACTTCGGCCCCGAGCCGGCGCATGCGATCGACATTCGGCGCCTGCCGCTCGATATCGACGGCGCCCATGTAAACCGCGCAGGGCAGGCCGACGCGTGCGCAGGCAGCGGCCGAGGCGACGCCGTGCTGGCCGGCCCCGGTCTCGGCGATCACCCGCTCGACGCCCAGCCGCTTCGCGAGCAGCGCCTGCCCGATCGCGTTGTTGATCTTGTGCGCGCCCGTGTGCGCGAGGTCCTCTCGCTTCAGCCAGACGTCGGCACCCCAGCGTTCGCTGAGCCTGGGCGCATGCGTCAGCGCCGTTGGCCGACCGACCCACTCGCGCAGCTCGCGCTGGAATTCGGCCTGGAACTGCGGCTCGTGCAGATGCTCCTTGACGCCCGCTTCCAGGCGCTCGAACGCGGGCACCAGCGTCTCCGGAACGTAACGCCCGCCGAAGGGCCCGAAGCGGCCGCGTTCGTCGGGCAGCTCGCCATTGATCGCGGCCTGCAGCAGTGCCGCTGCTTCGCCCGGCTGTAGTAAAGAAGTCATGCCTGTTTCTCCGCGGCGCGCGCCGCCTTGATGAACAACTGGATCAGTCCCGGGTCCTTGCGGCCCGGGCGGGATTCGACGCCGCTCGACACGTCGACACCGTGCGGGTGGACCGTGCGGATCGCCGTCGCAATGTTGTCGACGCCCAGCCCGCCGGCGAGGATCATGCGGCCCCGCTTTGCGATCTCCGCCGCGCGCGGCCAGTCCACCGTCTGGCCCGCACCGCTGCGCATGCCTTCGTAAAGGAACACGGCGGGCAGCTTGCCCGCGATTCCCGCATAACCTTCGCGGATGACCGGCCAGCGTTCGACCGAGTCCGGCACCTCGAGCGCGTCGAAATCGTCGATATCGGTCTGCAGCACGTCCGGCGCGAACGTGTCGAGTACTTCCTGCCACTCGTCCTGCGACGGATGGCGCATGACGGCGACGCGACGCACGCGCTTCGGCAGGTATTGCGTCAGTTTGCGGGCTTCGGCTGGCGAGACGCGCCGCACGGACTCGGCAAAAACGAAACCGACCGCATCGGCGCCCGCGGTCACCGCCGCTTTCACGTCGTCCGCCTTGCGCAGGCCGCAGATCTTCACTAGCAGGCTCATGCGGCAACCCTCGCGCTGCCCGCAGCGCGCATGTCCCTGACCAGGCCCGCAGGATCCTCGCTGCGCATCAGCGCGCTGCCCACCAGCGCCAACCTGTAACCCCAGCCCGCGACGGCGGCCGCATCGTCGGCCGTCTTCAGCCCGCTCTCGGCGACACACGGTGCGTCGGGCAGAAGCGGCGCGAGCCGCTGCAGGCGCGCGGCGTGGACGTCGAGCGTGCGCAGGTTGCGCGTGTTGACACCGATCAGCAGTTTGCCGGCCGCCGCGCGGTCGTGATCGGCCGGGTTCTCGAGCAGCACGATACTGCGCGACAGGTCGTTCTCGTCGAACGCCTCGAGCAACACGAACATGCCGAATTCGAACGCGGCGTCGAGCATCGCCCGCAGCTTGTCATCGGACAGCATCGCGGTGATCAGCAGCACCCCGCTCGCACCGGCTTTGCGCGCCTCGACCACCTGCACCGGCTCGACCAGGAAGTCCTTGCGCATCACGGGGATGCCGGGCAGGGCCGCGGCAACCTCCTCGAGGTGTTCGAGCGCGCCGTCGAAACGGCTCGGTTCGGTCAGCACCGAGATCGCGGCGGCACCGCCCTGCGCATACAGCCGCGCCTGTCCCCTGCGATCCAGGTCTGCGGCGGCCAGCGCGCCTTCCGCGGGCGACCGGCCCTTGATTTCCGCGATGATGTCGAAGGCACCGAGCTGCAGCGGCACCAGCGGTCTGTCGAGCTCACTCGCGCGGATGCTGCCCGCGCCCGCTGCGCGCTGCGCCGAGAGGGTGGCCATTTGCTGCAGGAAGTCGCTCATCAGCCTTCGAAGTGTGCCCGCAGGCGGGTGAGGAATTCCGCAGCGCTGCCGTCGTCGAGCGCCGCCGTGGCCCGCTCGACGCCGTGCATCGCGTCCTGGGCGGTGCCCTGAACCTCCAGCACCAGCGACGTCGCCATCACCAGCGCATCGCGGTGCGGCCCCTTGTCCTCGCCGGCAAAGACGCGTGTCAGTTCCCGCGCATTGTGCGCAGCATCGCCGCCGGCGAGAGCCTCCGGCGCGCAGCGCGACAAGCCGTAATCCTCGGGCGTGCGCGTGGTTCGTGCGACCTTGCCGTCGCGCACGTCGAACAGCGCGAACTCACCCACCGGCGTGGCCTCGTCCCAGCCAGGCTCACCGTGCACGACGAAGGCCCTTTCGACGTCCATCCCTGCCAGCGCATCGGCCATGAGCTCGGCGGCCTCCAGGCTCCATGCGCCGATCAGCTGTGTCGGCGGCATACCCGGGTTGGTCAGCGGGCCGAGCATGTTGAACACGGTGCGTACGCCCATCGCACCCCGCACGGGCACGACGGCTTTCATCGCCGGGTGATAGGCGGGGGCGAACAGGAACGTGAAACCGGTTGCCTCGAGGCAGGCGACCGCCTCCGGCTCGTGCAGTGGCAGCGGCATGCCGAGGCGTTCGAGCATGTCGGCACTGCCGGACTTCGACGAAACCGAGCGATTGCCGTGCTTCACGACCCGCACGCCGCAGGCGGCCGCCAGCAGGCCGGCGCCGGTCGACAGGTTGAGGCTGCCGGAGCCGTCGCCGCCGGTGCCGACGGTATCGACTGTCGGCGTGCCCTCCGGTATCCGGGGATGCACGGCAAGCTCGCGCATTGCCCGGGCGAAGCCGCGCACCTCGTCCGCAGTCTCCCCCTTGGCGCGCAGGCCCGCGAGGAACGCACCGGCGAGCGCCGGGTCGAGTTCGCCCGCCGCAAAGCGGTGCATGAGTTCGTAAGCGTCGTCCTCGGCGAGTGCCTCGCCATTCAGCAGCCGGTCGAGTACCGGGCTCAGGTTCGCTTTCGTCGCATCCGCATTCATGATGCTGTCATCCGCATGAAGTTCGCCATCAGGCGGTCGCCCTCCGGGGTCAGCACACTCTCCGGGTGGAACTGCACGCCCTCGAGCGGCAGGGTCTTGTGGCGCACGCCCATGATCTCGCCGCGCTCGGTCTCGGCGGTAAGTTCGAGCACGTCGGGCAGTGTTTCGTGCTCGGCGCACAGCGAATGGTAACGACCGACCTCGAATGGCTGCGACAGCCCTTCGTAAATCGTCCTGCCGTCGTGCTTCGCCATCGAGGTCTTGCCGTGCATGAGCCGTTCGGCGCGAACGATGGCGCCGCCGAAGTGGTGCACAAGGCTCTGGTGACCCAGGCAGACACCGAGGATCGGGATGTCTTCGGCAAACGCGGCGATCATGTCGAGTGATACGCCGGCGTCCTCGGGGCGCCCGGGCCCGGGCGAGATCACGAGATGTGTCGGCTCGAGCGCTTTCGCTTCCTCCACGGTGATTGCGTCATTGCGGTAAACCATGACGTCGGCGCCCTGCGCCGCGAACGCCTGCACGAGGTTGTAGGTGAACGAGTCGTAGTTGTCGATCAGCAGCATGCGGACGTGTTCGAAGTTCCCCGCCATCACAAGCCCTCCCCGGCCATCTCGAGAGCGCGCCGCAGGATCGCGCTTTTCGCCAGCACTTCCTGGTACTCGCGCGCCGGCACCGAGTCGGCAACGATACCCGCGCCGGCCTGGAAACTGTACTCGTCACCGGAAAATACCAGCGTCCGAATCGTGATCGCCTGGTCCATGTCGCCGCCCGCACCGAAGTAGCCGGCCGTGCCTGCGTAAAGTCCACGACCTACCGACTCCATCTCCTCGATGATCTCCATGGCGCGCACCTTGGGTGCGCCAACCAGCGTGCCCGCGGGGAAGCTCGCTGCGAACAGGTCGAACTGGTCGAAGCGCTCGTCGAGCTCGCCCTGCACGCCGCTGACGATGTGCATGACATGGCTGTAGCGTTCGATCGCACGGTACGGATCGACGTGCACGCTACCGGCGCGAGCCACGCGGCCGAGATCGTTGCGGGCAAGGTCCACGAGCATCACGTGCTCGGCCGCCTCTTTCGGATCGGCCAGCAATGCCTGCTCGTTGGCGAGGTCTTCCGGGGTCGTCGCGCCCCGCGGCAACGTTCCCGCGATGGGCCTGAGCGAGGCCCGGCTGCCGTGCAGGCGCACAAGTGCTTCCGGCGACGAACCGACGACCGACAGGTCGTCGAACTGGAAATAGAACATGTACGGCGAAGGGTTCAGGAGACGCATCGCCCGGTACACCTCGAAGGGCTGCACGTTGCTGCGGCCGCGAAACAGCACGGACAGGACGATCTGGTAGATATCGCCGGCCGCGATGTATTCCTTGCAGGCGTTAACCCGGTCCGTGAATTCCGCTTCGCTCAGGCTCGCGGTCGCGGGCGAGATCTCGATATCCGTCCTGGCCGCGGGAATCGGCCCGCGCAGGCAGTCGATGACCTCGCGGCGCAGTGCATGACGCTCCGTGTCCGGACCATCGTGCAGTAACGCGACGCGGCGTGTCAGGTGGTCGAAAACGAGGAACGAGGTTGGCGCCGAGAACGCGGCATCGGGGACGTTCGTCTGCGGCTCCGTGTTTCGTGGCAACCGCTCGAACAAGCGCACGACGTCGTACCCCGACACGCCGACCAGCCCGCCCGAGAACGGCAGCCCCTCGACATCCGGTTTCGGGCGCGGCGCCCGCGCAAGTGCGTCGCGCAGCGCGCCGAGGTATTCGTCCTGCGTGGCAGGCCGTGGCAGGCTTTCACCGTCCACCGTGAGCCCGTTCGCGTCCATGCGAACTTCGAGCGCATCGCCGAAACCGAGGAACGAGTAGCGCGCGAGGCGCTCGCCGCCCTCGACGCTCTCCAGCAGGAAGCGTGGTTTGAGCGGCGCAAGCTTCAGAAATGCCGATACCGGTGTATCGAGATCGGCGGCTATGTCGAAGGGTTCCTGCATGTTGCCTCGTAATCATTCGCGGACCGAGAACCGCCCTGCGGTTTTGTCCCGCCCCGGTAGGAGCGCGCCTCGGCGCGCGATCGTTGTCCAAAAAAAAACCCGCCTCGACGGTGTCGGAGACGGGCTTCTGGTTTTCCTGATGCTCAGCTAATAGCCGGCCATCCACCCCCTCCTAGGCGGAAAGCCACCACCAGACGTTGCTGTGCCGAGCGTTCATGCGTTGGAGTATTACCGCCCCGTCGCCCTGCCGTCAAGAACAAGGGGCCCCGGCGCGGCTTTACAGGGAATACAGCACCGGCAGCAGCAACGAAAAGCCGACCCACATGATGATTGTCAGCGGTATGCCGACGCGCAGGAAGTCGGTGAACCTGTAACCGCCCGCACTCAGGATCAGGAGGTTGGTCTGGTAACCGTAGGGCGTCGCGAAACTCATGTTCGCGCCGAACAGCGTCGCGAGAATGAAGGGATCTGCCGGCACGCCGAGCTGCTGCGCGATGCCGATGGCGATGGGCGTGCCGATCGCCGCCGCGGCGTTGTTGGATACGACGTTCGTCAGGATCGCCATCAGCAGCAGGAAGCCGCTGAGAATCATCGGTATCGGCAGGGAGTGCGTCATGCTGACGAAGCCCATCGCGAGGTAATCCGCCATGCCGGTGCCGAGCAGCGCCTTGCCGAGCGCGAGACTGGTCACGATGATCATTACGACCGGGATCGACAGTGCACCGACCGCGTCGCGCCAGCCCAGGCAACCGGTCACCAGCATCAGGCCGAGACCGACTACTGCGCTCACGGCAATCGGCAGGATGCCGAACGCCGCAGCGGCAACGACGAGGGCCATGACGAACAGCGCTCGTTTGGCGCGATGCGTATGCGGCAGGTCCGTCGTGCCGTCCAACACCAGCATCGAGCCGCTGTCCTTGAGCTGGTTGATAGCGTCCCGCGAACCCTGCACCAGCAGCACGTCGCCTGCGCGCAGCCTGATCGTGTTCAGGTCCCCGGTGATCTGCGAACTGGATGCTCGTGCGCGGTGCAGCGCCAGCGGCATTAGCCCGTAGCTGCCTGTAAAACGTGCGGCGGCAAGCGTGCGCAAATGCAGCGGCGAGCCGCGCGTCACGACGACTTCCGCAAGCTGCTGGCCGCCCGCCTCGAGCGGGAACTCGTCGTCGACCGGGTGTTCCTCGTCCTCGGCGTTGTACAGCGTCGCTCCGAGAATCTGCTCGTAGAGCTTCAGGTTCTCGGGCGAGTCCTTGACGAACAGCCGGTCGCCCGGCTGCAGCTTCACCTGCGGCAGCTTCGCGAGGAACAGCGATTCGCTGCGCTGGATCTTGTCGACCCGCATCTGGCCGTCGGCCTTGGCGAGCGCCTCGGACAGGGTGCTGCCGTCGGCGAAGCCGCCTTTCTTGATGTGCAGCTGCGCGCTGAAGATACGCGGCGTGGTATCCGGCATCAGCGGCGTGCGATCCGGCAGCATCCGCGGCGCGACCAGCCACAGGAACAGGATCGCCGCGCCGCCGACGATGGTGACAGGCAGCACCCACTCGAACAGCGAGAACGTGTGCTGGCCCATGTCCTGCGCGATGCCGACCACCAGCAGGTTGGTGGACGTGCCTATGGTCGTCGACATGCCGCCGATGATGGTCGCGAGGCCCATCGGCATCATCGCGCCCGACACCGGGAACTTGCTGCGGATCGACGCGCCGACCAGGATCGGCATCAGCAGCACGACGATCGGTGTGTTGTTCATGAAGGCGCTGAGTATCGCGCCGGCGACCAGCGTGGCGAGCAGCGCGAGCACGGGGCTCCTCGACCACGCCCGCCCGACGATGGTCGCCAGCGGCTGCAGGGCACCGGTGGTCTCCAGCGCCTTGCCGACCATCATCAACGCGCAGATCGCGACCAGCGCCTCGCTGCCGAAGCCCGCGAAAAAGTCGATGGAGCGGATGATTACCTCGCCGTCGCGGGTATAGGGGAACAGCTCGAACCCGGCGACGAGGATGATCAGTATGGTGAGCGACGATGACTCGAGCGGAATGTTGTCGCGCGTGAACAGGAACAGCGCGAGGACGGTCAGGACCAGTACCGCCACTCCGTGAGCGTCAAATGATATCGGCTGCAACCCGTCCCCTCGATTACGCAATCGCAAATCGCGCTTCGACGAGCGCGTCGGGAAACGGTACCGTAGTTCATACGCGCTCCGCAATCTGAGAAGTCGCTACCCTCTGTTTCAATACTGCGCATGCACGCTGATGGAAGCGCTTGAATTGATTGAAATTCCAGTGCTCGATTGACATATTCCTGCGGAATGCACAGGCGTCTGCGTGACGCAGGAGCGGTAACAGTTCCGCGTATTCGTAGTCGGCGCGGGCGGCCGTCGGAAACAGGCTCCATGGGGAGATAACCAGCAGGTTACGGTGCCGCACGAGCGTTGCCCGCACGGCCTCGCGCCAGCGGCGGCGCCAGTCTTCCCGAACGCTGCCGCGCGGCAGGTCCTGGCTGGGATCGCTGAGGCCGATAGCGGGGAGCGGCTCTGCGCGTATCGCGATTGCACGCGAGCGCGACTGCGCTGTCATGCGCAACCACAGGAGCAGCTGGTTCAGGTAACGCAGGCTGGCGTGGTCGGATGGCGACATCCCCTTGATACGCAGGAGGTCACCGAACCCGGACAGCACGATCGCAAGCCGGCGGTTCAGCCAGGCGTCGTGCTGTATATCGGCTTCGGGCCATGCAAGCACGTCATGCAGGGCGTCGCCTGCGTCGACGCAGGTCTCGAGGCAGCGCTTCAGCGCCGGCTCGTCGATCACGCCGTCACGGCTCGCGAATCGCGCGAGATCGATGCCCATACAGACCCACGCAGAGCCCGCGGGCGCCTGCAGGCCAATCGGCGCCACGATCGCTCGCCCGCGCTCCGCGGACAGCAAGGGGCATTGCGGCAGGACGCGGTCGGCGAACGCCGTGTTTACGCTTTGCGCGCTACGCAGCTCCCACAAGGCGCCCCACAGGCTGTCGCGGTGATCGAATTCGCCAAGCAGCACATAGCGCCGGGTCGCCGGCGCTTCCGCGAACAGCGGTGTTGCGCCGGCCCGCCACAGGCGGCGGCACTGCGCGGCAGCCTGTGATGTATCGGCTAAATGCGTCTCGCAGCGGACAAACGACAGCTCTCCTGCTGCGGCAACTGCTTCGATCACGATCCGTCCCTGGTCGCTTCGCTCCTCGTCTGCCGATTCTGCGTGCCCAGACGCGGAGGGTCAGCGCCCGTTACTGGGCAGCCCGCCGAGATTTTGCTATTGTCGCGTCGCCGGACGCGGCCGCGATCGAGACCATCACGATGACCTTCAAATCACTGCTGGATGCCTGGGCGGCGGAAAAGGAAACGCCCAGGACTTCCGAGACCTATGCCGTTCACCTCGCGACCGAAGACGCCGCGAAGGTTCATGCGCTGGCAGAGTTGTTCCCGGGGATAACGCCGGAGCGCGTCATCACCGACCTGCTGTCGGCCGCGCTTGAACAGGTGCAGGCGGCGATACCGTACGTACCCGGGCATAAAGTGATCCGTGAAGACGATTTCGGCGACCCGGTCTACGAAGACAAAGGCCTCACGCCGCAGTTTCTCGACCTGGTGAAGAAGTACCGCAAGCAGATCGAGGGCTGAACCATGCCATCTTTCGATGTTGTCAGCGATTTCGACGCGCACGAGGCAGCGAATGCCGTGGACCAGGCGAATCGCGAGGTGAACACGCGCTTCGACTTCAAAGGCACGGGCTCGAAATTCGAACTCGACGACCAGGTAATCGCGCTCACCTCGCAGAGCGAGTTCCAGCTACAGCAGATGATGGACATCCTGCGACAGAAACTCGCGAAACGCGGCGTGGACCTGGGCTGTCTCGACGAGCAGGAGCCCGAGATCACGGGCAGTGCTGCGCGACAGAACGTGATCCTGCGCCGCGGCATCGACTCGGACCTGGCGCGCAAGCTCGTCAAGACGGTCAAGAACAGCAAGATCAAGGTGCAAGCCGCGATCCAGGGCGATAAGCTCAGGATCAGCGGCAAGAAACGCGACGACCTGCAGGCGACGATCCGCCTCCTCAAGGACACCGATGTCGACCTGCCCCTCCAGTATGAGAATTTCCGCGACTGACAGCGCCCGGGTTCGAGCTCATGGATAGCGACGACCACAAGACTCCCCGTCGCCAGGATATTACGTTCGAGGACAAGGACCAGGCCCTGCGGGACGACGTCCGTATGCTCGGCACCCTGGTCGGGGACCTGATCCGCGAACAGGGCGGCGACGACCTGTTCGAGTTCGTCGAGAATGCGCGATTGCGTTCCATCCGCCGCCGCGAGAACAACGAACTCGAAGGCGAAGAACTCGCCTCCCTCGTCGAGAACCTCGATCCCGAGATGGCCATGCAGGTCATCCGCAGCTTCTCGACCTACTTCCAGATGGTCAACACGGCGGAGAAAGTGCACCGCATTCGGCGGCGGCGAGAGTACCTGCGCGACGTCGAGGGCTACCAGCCCGGCGGACCGGAAGACACGCTCATCAGGCTCAAGGCGAACGGCATGACAGCCGCTGAGCTGCAGGAGCTGATCAACACGCTGCGCATCGAACCGGTATTCACGGCACATCCGACCGAACCGACCCGCCGCACGATACTCCGCAAGGAGCAGGAGATCGTCCGCCACCTGGTCGACATGATCAATCCGACGATGACGCCGCAGGAGAGCCATGCCGCCCTGCAGAACATCCGCTTGCTGGTCACGACCGGCTGGCAGACCGACGAGCATCCTCCGGAGCAGATGACGGTTGCCGACGAGCTCGAGCACGTGCTGTTCTTCATCACCGACGTGCTGTATCGGACGATGCCGCCGTTCTACGAAGACATCGAGGCGGCGGTGCGCCGCATCTATGGCGAGGAAGGCGAGAAGATCACCGTACCCACGATCGTGAATTTCGCATCGTGGGTCGGCGGCGACATGGACGGCAACCCGAACGTCAACGCCAAGACCATCCGCTCGACCCTCGCGCGGCAGCGCGCGCTGATTCTCGATCTCTACTACAACGAGTGCGCGAGCCTCTCCGCCAAGCTGAGCCAGGCGGAGGAGCGCGTCGGCTTCAGCGACGAGATGATGCAGCAGATCGACACCTACCGCGGCGTGTTCCAGAACGCGTTTCACGACGTGCCCGCGCGTCACCGCGACATGCCCTACCGCGTGTTCCTGCGCCTGATTCAGCAGCGCCTGCAGTCGACCTACGACGACGACCTGTTCCCTTACGAGAAAGTGTCGCAGTTCCGCCACGACATTCAGCTGATCCACGACAGCCTGACGAAGAACAAGGGCGAACATGCCGGCCTGTTCCCGGTGGACCGGCTGCTGCGGCGCATCGACACCTTCGGTTTTCGTCTCGTCACGCTCGACGTGCGCCAGGACGCGCATGTGCACCGCGAGGTCGTCGGCGAATGCCTGGGCGAAGAGAACTGGATGGAGATGTCGTCCGCAGAGCGGACGAAGAAGATCATCGAGGCCATCGAATCCCGCGAGGGTGTGCCGGAGCATCTCAGCACGCAGGCCCGCAAGACCATCGCGGTCTTCCAGGCGCTCGGCTTCTGCCGGCGCAAGTACGGGCAACGTGCGATCGGGCCGTTCATCGTGAGCATGACGCAGGGCGCGGACGATATTCTCTCCGTGCTGCTGCTCGCGCAATGGAGCGAGCTGCATAACCGCCGCGGCGAAGTACCCATGGACGTCGCGCCCCTGCTCGAGACGGTCGACGACCTGCAGCGTGGGCCGGAGATTCTCAACGACCTGCTGTCGTCGGAACTGTACCGCGCGCACCTCGCGACACGCGGCGACCGGCAAACGGTCATGATTGGTTACTCGGACAGCAACAAGGACGGCGGCCTGGCTTCGGCGCGCTGGGCACTGCAGAGCGCGCAGCAGACCCTGGTGAATGCCGTCGAGTCCCACGACATCGAGCTGACCCTGTTCCACGGTCGCGGTGGCACGATCAGCCGTGGTGGCAGCAAGACGCACGTTGCCGTGCTCGGCGCGCCGCCGGGCACGGTCAACGGCCGGCTGCGCGTCACCGAGCAGGGCGAAATCATCAACGAGAAATACGGGCTGCGCGGCATCGCGCTGCGCACGCTCGAGCAGGTGCTCGGATCACTTGCCCTCGCCACCGCGATGCCGAGACATCGCGGCAACGACGATCCCGAGTGGCACGCGATGATGGAGGTGGTTGCCGAAGAAAGCCGCAAGGCCTACCGCAAGCTGATCTACGACACGCCCGAGTTCTACGACTATTTCCGGCTCGCGACGCCCATCGATGTCATTGAACGCATGCGCATCGGCTCACGACCTGCGTCTCGCCGCTCGCAGGGTGGTGTTCATTCCCTGCGCGCGATCCCCTGGGTGTTCGCATGGACACAGTCGCGCTTCGTGCTGCCGGGCTGGTACGGCCTGGGCACCGGGCTCGCGAAGGCGGCGGAGCAATTCGAGGGCGCGGCATTCCGCAACATGTTCGCCGAATGGTATTTCATGCGGGCGTTGACCGCGGATGCCGAGATGGTGCTGGCGAAATCCGACCTTGGCATCGCCAAGCTCTATTCGGAGCTCGCCGGCGACCTGCACGAGAGCTTCTACCCGGTTATCAAGGAAGAGTTCGAGCTCACCCGCAACCTGATCCTCGAATACTCGGACCACGAGTCGCTGCTCGAAGGCGACATCACGCTGCAGCGCGCGATCATGCTGCGCAACCCGTACGTCGACCCGATGAGCCTGATGCAGGTGGACCTGCTGCAGCGCTGGCGCGCCACGGGCTGCAAGGACCAGGACCTGTTCGACGCCCTGCTGGCCAGCGTCAACGGCATCGCCCAGGGAATGCAGAATACCGGTTGATCGCCTTCGGGTTCGTCATTGACGGCCTGTAGGAGCGGGCCTCGGCCCGCGAACGAGGTATATCCAATCGCGCTTCGAGAAGCGCTCCTACGGCGCGTCTTCGATGAACGTTACGAAATCCTCCAGGTCCTTGCGCCGGATGTCCGGCACCCTTGCGTCGTCGGCCGGGTAACCGACCACCAGCAGCAGGAACGGCCGCTCGCTCGTCGGCCGGCCGAGTATCTCGTTGAGGAACTTCATCGGGCTCGGCGTGTGCGTCAGCGTGGCGAGACCCGCCTGGTGCAGCGCCGTGATCAGGATCCCGGTGGCAAGACCGGTCGATTCCGTCGGGTAGTAATGCTTCACCTTGCGGCCGTCCTCGAGGCGGCCGAACTTCTGCAGGAACACCGCGATCAGGTACGGTGCCGTTTCGAGGAACGGCTTCGAGGCATCCGTTCCCAGGGGCTCCAGTGCCGCGAGCCATTCGGGCGACGCGCGATGTTCATAGAACTCCCGCTCTTCCGCTTCCGCCGCCTCGCGAATTCTCTTCCTGGTGGCTACATCACCGACGACAACAAAATGCCACGGCTGCAGGTTGGCACCGCTGGGCGCCGTGCCGGCAGCCTTCAGGGCAGTCTCGATAACATCACGCGGCACCGGCCTGTCCGAGAACTCCCGCACGGTGCGGCGCCTCGCCATATCCGCGTAGAAGCGTTCGACGCGCTCGCGCATCTCCTCGACCGGGTACTCCAGGTAGCCCTCTAGCGGCACAGTCCGGTATTTAGTCACCGCACAGGCTCCTGAGCACCGTCCACTCGTCCGTGTCGTTCTCGGATACGGCCTTCCCCTGCATCGAAATTCCGGCCTCGTGCACCGACTCCGGCCGGCCCGTGATCAGCGGGTGCCACCCGGGCAGGTCCAGGCCGTTGGCGAGACGCCGGTACGCACAGCTGCCCGGCAGCCATTCGTAAGCGTCTTTTTCGTCCGGCGTCAACACCAGGCAGCCTGGGACCTGCTGAGCACGATTCGCATAATCCGTGCAGCGGCAGCTATCGATATCGAACAGGCGACAGGCGACGTCGGTATAGAAGACAGCGCCGCTATCCTCATCCTGCACCTTCTGCATGCAACAAAGCCCGCAGCCGTCGCACAGCGACTCCCACTCGTCGGGCGTCATCTCCGCCAGCGATTTGCGTTTCCAGAATTGATCGTTCATCGTTTCGAGTCCGACAGAGGGTACCTCAATTTTTCATGAAAGCCGTATTCCTTGACTTCGGGACGATGGGCTCCGGTCTCGACCTGGGGGAACTGGAGAGCCTGGTCGACGAACTCGTCGTTCATGACGAGTCACCGCGGGACACCGTCGCGCAGCGCATCAGCGATGCAGAGATCGTTTTCACCAACAAGATCCGTCTGACGCGCGAGTTGCTGGAGCGCGCACCGAAACTGAAGTTCATCGCGCTCACAGCGACGGGCACCGACAACATCGACACGGACTTCGCCAGACAGCATGGCATCGGCGTCGCCAACATTCGCCATTACTGTACCGGGTCGGTGGTCGAACACGTTTTCGGGGTGCTGCTTTCGCTGACCCACAGCCTCGAGCAATATCACCGCTCGGTCCGTGCAGGCGACTGGCAGCAGTCGACCGACTTCTGCATGCTGCACTACCCGGTACGCGAACTCTCGTCGATGACGCTCGGCGTGGTCGGCTACGGCGCACTCGGCCAGGGTGTCGCCCGGGTCGCACATGAATTCGGCATGCAGGTGCTGATCTCGGCGCGCCCGGGCTCCGACAGCGTCCCCAATGATCGAGTCAGCTTCGACGAACTGCTGGCCGGATCGGATGTGATCAGCCTGCACTGCCCGCTCACAGCTGCTACCCGCAAGCTCTTCGGCGCGCGCGAGTTTGCAGCGATGAAGAACAGCGCCATCCTTATCAATACCGCCCGCGGCAGCCTGGTCGATTCGCAGGCACTCGCGGATGCCCTCGCGGCCGGGCAGATAGCTGCAGCCGCGGTGGACGTACTGCCCGAAGAACCGCCGGTTAACGGCGACCCTTTGCTCGACTATGCGGGCGATAACCTCATCGTCACGCCGCACATCGCCTGGGCGACCGACGAGGCCCGGCAGAATGCGATCGACGAACTCGCCGCGAACACGCGCGCGTTTCTCGACGGCGTCGACCGCAACCGCATCGTCTAACGGGCGGGCGGCGCCTCGACGACCGATATTGCAACGGCCTCCGTAACGCGCATCCGGACTTCGTCACCGACCTCGAGGTTTTCCAGCTCGACATCGTCAGCAACCCTGAACGCGGTCTGGAAACCATCCTCACCGCGCAACGCCACGACCCTTTGTTCCGCGTCGATCGCATCGACCGTCGCGGCAACCATGTACGTGTCGGCCATCGCCACGCCGGGCTTGTCGCCCAGCGGCGCGAGCTCGACCAGGCCCATGTCGCCCAGCGACGGCGTGCCCTTGGGCGCGACGAACACGGCGACCGACTCCAGGTACTCGGTCACGATGCGGTCACGCGGTTCGATCTGGTCGAAGTTGGCAACCATGTCGCCCACCACGAACTTGTGGATCTTGCCGTTTGCGTCGACGACCCTGAGTTCCCGCGTCTCCCTGTTGACGGACTCGACAATCGCCTCGCGGCGTGCCGTGCTCGTAATCACCCGGCCCGGCAATGACAAGCTCGAGAACTCATCGACGGGCACATCGACGATGAAGTCCGATTCCGTGACAAAGGCAACCTCTTCGACGTCGGGCTTGGAGAATTCGCTCGCCGACAGGTAGATGCGAATTTCCTGCCTCGTGGCCAGGTCGCGGGGACGTACCTTCCTGCCATCCACCAGGACGCGCGTCGCGGGATCCGGCCTTACCGTAAACGTGTGGTCGGTCGACGGCAGGTGCAACGTGATGTTGTTGCCCCTTACCCGCCGCACCTCGGCGCGAAACAGGCCGTACAGCTCGCCATCACGTACGACGACACCTTCACACGCGCCGGCAAGATCCGGGAATCGCTGCTTTGCCTCCTCGGTGGGAATGAAGTCCTTGCAGCTCAGCTGGGTCATCTCCTGGCCGGTCGCGCTCGCGGACAGCAATGCCGCTGCGAGCATGAATGCACAGACGGGCGTTCTCATATTGTTCTCCTTCCTGGGTTGCCGGCAATAAGAACCGCCGGCCAGTTGATTGGCATCTACTTTAATTGGGCAACAATGTCGTTTGACAAGGTTACGAAAATGCGAAAACTCTCGTCGGCGGCCAGCTTCTCATTGATGAGCATGCCAAATGCCTCGTTTTGCAGCGCCCTGACACGCTCGACCGCAGCGGCCCGCTCGCTTGCCGGGCTTCGCTCGTCCACCGAATCCCGGATCGCCATGACATCCGCATAGAAACGGTCGATCCGGTTCTTGCGCCGGCGATTATAGATCTGGATGACCGCATAGGTGCCGCTGATGAGGCCGATCACCAGGGTAACCAGCACTTCCGCGACACCTGAATAGCGCTCGTAGAACGTCGGAGCATCGCGCTGGGTGAATGCCTGGGCACCCGGGTGCAGGACGAACGTCGAACCCGAAGCATCAAATTCCTCGCTGAGCCGTTGGAACAGCATTGGAAACCTGGCGGAAAGCGCAGGCTGCAAGCGGCGGATTTCGCCGATAAGGTCATAAATCACAGCGCTTTCCAAGCCGTGGCTTGAAACCAGCAGTTTGTCGACTGCGAGTGTCAGCACCGGTTCCTCGGGCAGATCGCCGTAAGTGCCCATCGGGATAACAAACGGGGACACGCGTGGATTGAGCAAAACTGCGCGATCGATCTCACCGCCGCTGCCGACATCCTCCGGCGAGCCGAAACTCAGAAACCTGTATTCGCCGACGACACCCTCTTGCTGCAGAAAGTCGCGTATCTGCTCCGGCGATATCGGAACATAGACCAGGTTCACGTCCGGTAGTGTGGTGGGCTTGTCCATGAACTCGACTTCGTCCGCCGCGATATCCAGGCCGTCCAAAATTTCGGTCAGTAATTGTCTCGATGCCGAGCCAACAGGACCGGCGTTGACGGTGGCACCCCGCAGCATGTCCTCAACGCTATCTGCAGAACGCACGCGACGATACAGAATGTGCAATACCGTGGGGTAGATCGGCATCACGGTTGTAATGCCCTGGCGGTAGGGCTGCGCGTTCGACGTGAACGCGAGATCGGCGTATCCCGCTTCGAGCGCGTCCAGCGGGCTTTCGAACTCGGACGGCAGCGGCACGACTTCTATGCGGTGGCGGGAGTTTTGTTCGAAGACCGCCGCAAGCTCCGCGGCTATCTCCTGATCGAACAGCTGCGACGGAGCCAGCAGGCGGAATGTGTCGCCCTGCTCACCGCAGCCGCCGAGCAGCAGCAGCCCGGCCAGCAACCAATCGCGATGTCGTCTTTCGGACCTCATTCCCCGGCTCATCAGAAGCGAAAACTCGCGAACACGATGGGGCCATGGTGCCTTAGCTTCAGCGAGCCGCGCAGGTCCTCGTCGGGCGAGTCTATGTTCATCAGGTATATGTTATATCCGATCCCCGCGCCGATCGAATTGCTGAAGTAGTGCGTCAGCCCCAGGTACAAGTTGTTCAGGGAACCCGAGTAATTGTCGAACTCCATGCGGAACAACTGCAAGTTGGCATGCAGATCGGTTTTTTCGCCGAGCGCAACGCTACCGTAGGCGCCGATCACGGGAAGCGGCGTGTTTATTGACGTTTCGACACGCTGGCCGGTATCGGGGCTGGCTACGACGGCCTGGTAGTTCGTTACGTGGACGCCGGCGAGGACGCCGACTTCTTTTTGTGCGTCGTTCATCAGGGAAAAGCCGTAGGCGGCCTTGGTGACGCGTAGTTCCGCGTCGACGTCAATTTGCGTACCTGCGGTGAAGATCTCGTCGCCGAGCCGGACGTCGGTCAATAGCGTGGTTTCGGAATCCCGCCCAAGCGTGAAGTGCCCGATCTCGATACGATGAAAATGTGCGAACCGGAAGATGCCCTCGAAATGCACGATGCTCTTGCGGCGGTTTACGCCGAGAACGTCCTCTACATCGACTTCTTCCTGGCCATTGCCATCGACCGGCCGCTGGACGATTTTGCTGTCGGTCCTGTTGTTATAAATGCCGAGGCGAAATTCGAAACCCGGGCCCCTGAATGACTCTCCGACATAATCGCGGCCGCGGAAAAGGTCGTTGTTGTAGGCGATCCCGACAGTGCCTGACCAGACCGAATCCCGTCCGACGATCGGGCTGTCCTTGATTTCCGACCCAAGCCATTCGTGATTCAACGATACCGACAGTAGCCATCGATTGTTGATCGCGTACCCGGTGCTCATCCTGGCTTTTACGTTCAGCGATGCTCCCGGCGCGTAGGGGTCCAACCCCGGGTTCGCGGCCGCTTCGGCATCCGACACGCCGTAGTAGTAGCGGTTGTGGTCGGCGCTGTTCCGAAGCAGCGTCACGGAAGGTACGAACCAGCCCCAGGGATGTTCTCTCGGCAGTGACATCTGGAACTCGGTCGTCGGCCCGCCGTAGTCGCTGAAGATCTCCCGGTAATGTTTCAACTCGAAGTGCACCGGCCACCCGCGCCAGCCGATGAGCGGGGCCGCCTCGAAGGTCCACTTGCGCACGTCGATATCGGCAAGTTCGTCGAGCAAGGTCGTGTCCGTGCCTTCCGCGCGAATGCGCGTCACCGCACCCAGCACCCAGCCGGCGTCGTTCACCCACCGCACCCCGACGTCGCCGCCCGTCAGTACCAGCCAGTCGTCCGTAAATGCGCTGTGGCGAAAACTCGTGAGGTAGGGATACGCGAAGGCGCTGTTGTTATCGCCGCGGTACGGGCTTTCGGAAACGCTGTAGGCAAGCCCCAGCGCATAGTCATTCAGATCATAGTTTCGAATATAGTCCAGGACGCTGCCGGCGTACGCCGCGGGCGCAAAGAGCAGCAGGACAAGTGCCCGGTGGAACACGTCTCTAGAAACCCTCGGCGGCGCAGCCCTTGAGCTGTCTGCCGTCGACATCGACGGTCACCGCCCAGGCGTAACGAGCCCCGGACATCGAGTCGACGCAGCGGCGACTCTCGAGCACCGCGCGGATTCCCGAATCGGGGCCACCGCTCTCGAAGGTAATTCGTCCGTCCTGCTCGCGCCTGCCCGGTGCGCCAAAGACTCGCTCCTCCGGCGAGCCAATCGACCGCATGGTCATCCCGTCATCCCGGATCTGCAGCCGCCAGAACGGCTCATTGCCGCTCGCGACGAACAGCACGCCAGCCAGGTCCAGGCGGCAGCCGAAGCCTTCGTTCTCGGCGCGCAGGAATTCCGTAATGCGCAGCGCCTCCCCGAACTCGGCACCGAAGCCATCCTGCGGCGGCGCCACCCAGTCGCCGCGGACCTCGGCGAACATGGGCTGGTAAGGGGCGCTGGTCAGCTCCTGGTAAGCCTCGAGGAGTTCGTCGCCGGACTCGTTGATCACCCAGCCTTCGCGCTTGCTGCCGCACTCGGTGAACGAGCGGCTTTCGTGACCCCAGACGACATGCCCCCTGATCCGGCTGCCTGTCGGCCCGGCTTTCGACTCAAGCCCGACCAGCTCCCCGTCCTGCAGCAACCACGCGCGCCGCACCTTGCTCGTCGGGCAGCACATCGGGTCATTCGGCCCATGCTGCACCAGGTCCGCCACGATCCTGCCATCGTCGATCCTGACCGCGAGCACCTTGACGCGGTCGCCGAGCCTCACGGTGGCGATATTCTCGGGCTTGCCACCGTTGTCGCGCACCGTGGCAAGATACATGAACACACCGCTGCCGCCCGCGCTGTGCGCGAGCACCACGACGGCCTCGTCAATATCATCGCCGTTCAGGTCGCCCGTGGCGATGACCCCCGGAACCAGCTTCACGATCGGCCGCGTCGCCGACCCCGGCACGAACGGTTTGCCTTCGTAACGCCCGTCGACGAGTGTCACCGGATCGTCGAGAATCCCCGTGTAGGTCGCCTGCTGCAGGCGGTCCACGGTCAGCGCGGCCGCGCCGGAGGGCGGCGAGGAATTAACGCCGGCACAGCCGGACAGGGCCGCAAAGACAAGCAGATGTCGAATCGCTTTCAGTAGGAACATATTTGTATGCGCCGCCATCGGACTGTTTCGCACTCCTCGCTTGCAGTATATAGTGGCGGTCCGCGAAATCGATGCCTGACGGTGCGCTGGTCGCCTCACCGGGAACGAAGGTCGTCGGCGTTGCTGAAACCGGAAGCCAGTGGAGAAAACTGATGCTCAACCACAGTATTTGCAGAATTGCAGCGGTCGCAAGCCTCGTGGTCCTCGCAATGACCACCAGCGGCTGTGCCACGGACAATATCCGCTCTGATTACGATCCGTCGGCTGATTTCAGCCAGTACACGACCTTTAACTTCTTCCAGGATGCCGGCCCGGAGGATACGAATTACCAGAGCTTCTTCTCCAAGTACATGGTCGCGGCCATTACCCGCGAGATGGAATTGCGCGGCTACACCCTGTCGGACGATCCCGACCTGCTCGTGAATTTCAATGCCATCCTCCGGGAAAAGACCGATGTCCGGACGACCCCGGCCCCGAGTTACGGCGGTTACTACGGCTACCGCGGCGGCTTCTACGATCCCTGGATGGGCTACGGGTATGCCCAGGAGACGCACGTGTCGCAATACACCGAAGGCACGTTCAACATCGACCTGGTCGACGCACGCAAGAAGAAGCTGGTTTGGGAAGCCGTTGGCACCGGACGTATCAGCCAGAAGTTACTCGAAGAACTCGAGGAGCGGGTCAACGCCGGCGTGGCGAAATACTTCGCCAAGTACCCATTCACGGCGGGCAGCAATGTGCCGGCAACCCCGGCGAAATAGCCTATAGCTGGCTCTTCGGGATGATGCGCGCGAACCAGGCCTTGGTTCGCTGGCCCCACGTCGTTTCCGGTTCCTTGTCGTAGATGACTTCCTCGCTACCCTTGTAGCCGCGCCAGCGGAGCTTGCCGTCCTCACTGAGGAACGCCTCGAAGGCCTGTTTCGGCAGCGCTTCCTCGACGAGCACCGAATAGATCAGCGCCAGCTCCGGGTCGCGGATGATGACGCCGAGTTCCGTGTTGAGGTTCGCTGAACGCGGATCGAAGTTGAACGAGCCGATGAAGACTTCCTTGTCGTCGACGATGAAGGCCTTGGTATGCAGCGTCGCCGTGCTGCCCGATGTATCGATGAACTCCGTGCCTGAAACGTCGGCATCCGGACGTGCCTCGTAGATCTTGACGCCCGCCTCGAGCAGCGGCTTCCTCGAGGGCGCGTATCCGCCGTGCACCGTGAACTGGTTGTTCGCCGCCAGCGAATTGGTGATGACGGTTACCTGGACACCCCTTTTCTGCAGCTCCGCGAGACCTTCTATGCCGCTGTTCAGCGGCACGAAATAGGGCGACACGATTATCAGTTCACGCTCGGCCGATTTGAGGGACTCGATCAACGGCGTCGTTATCGAGACGGCTTCCTGCGCCTTCGCCTTGACACCTTTGTCCGGCGAATCGACGACAAGCTCGTAGGACGCCCATTCGAAGAGGTTCTTGCCGGGTCCGAGATACTGGAGGTAACGCGCACGAACGGCTTCCGCGTATTTGGAGCCGCGTATGTCCTCGAGCGCCGTCGCAAGCCGGGTACGCAAGTCCTGCAGCGCCGCACCCGGGTCATCCAGCTCCTTGACAAAGGCCGGCGCCGGTAAAGCGGTCTCGTGGTTCCAGTACGTATCGAACATGTCGGACACATCCTGCACGACCGGGCCGATCCCCATCACGTCCAGGTCGCCGAATTTCGCGTCTTCGCGAACCCCGAAGTATTCGTCGGCTATGTTGCGCCCGCCGATAATCGTGACCTGGTTGTCGACCGTGAAGGACTTGTTGTGCATGCGGCGGTTTATTCGCCCGAAGCCGGTCAGGGCGCTCCGGACCCTGCCAGCAGCACCGCGATGGAACGGGTTGAATATCCGAATCTCGAAGTTGGGGTGTGAATGCAGGGCAGCCATCCCGACGTCATAACCGGACGTGAACATGTCATCGAGCAGCAGGCGCACGCGAACGCCACGATCGGCTGCCTTCAGCAGCTCGTAAATGAAAACCCGGCCGACGATATCGTTCTTGATCAGGTAATACTGCACGTCGATGCTCTTCTCGGCTCGATCCGCCAGCAGAAGGCGAGCTGTCAGTGCATCGACGCCATCGTTCATCGGGTAAAAGCCGGACTGATCCGGCGGATGCTGCGCCACATCGGGTTCGATCTGCTTCGCGAGAGAGGTGCCTGACGTGTCGGGCAGGAAATACGACTCGGTTCTCGGGTAGTCGTAGTCGATCGTTGCGCAGCCGGCCGCGGACAGCAGGATAAGGGTGGTTGCGGTGATGCGAAGTAATCGGTTCATTCTCTGGTCACTCTTGCGCCGCGGGGTTGCCGATAACCAGCGTCGGCAACTGGCCTTGCAGCTCCTTCAGCGCCTGCTCCGACATCTGCTTGCATGCATCGCCGGACTTCGACAGCCTGTCCCACAGCCCTTTTGCCAGCAATGATAACCCACCCGTTGCGACCGCTGCTCCTCCGGTGATGAGGACACCGGTTTCGTCGACCGCCAGCTCCGGCGACGACAATGTTCCGACTACCTGGAGATAGGGATTTATCAGTTCGGCAGCGCTGAAACTCACGATCTTGCGTGGCGTCGATCGTACACCAATGCGAATCTTCTCCGACTTCAGGTTTACCGACCCCTGTATCACGAACCGTATCTTGTCGGTACTCGCGAAGATGCTCGGCGCCCCGGTTACCATTCCGTCGACGACAGACAGCGGCACGATGATGCATTCGAAGTCCGTATAGTCATCCGTCTTCCTGAACGGATTAATCGTATTCAGGGTCTCTTCCAGCATATCGCCGTAGATCGCCTTTATGTATTCGTTGCTCTCGAAGCGGCCACCGCGGGTGTCAACGTAGACGACACCGTTCATGTTGCCCGCCATGCTGCGAAGGTCGTTGCCGGTCGTGCGAAGCCCGATATCGAAGTCGCCCTTCATCGCGAGATCCAGATCTGCGTGTGTGAGACCGAAGCCGAGCGTTCGCGCGACGAGGTCAAGCGAGGCGGTCCCGATTTCCGTTGACGCGTCGTAATAGGCCTTCGCCAGTAGTTCGCCGGATCGGGCTTTGAATCGTGCTGTCGATATGTCGAGCCGTCCGTCCCGCAGGCCCGCATCCAGCTCGATATCTTTCAGGAACAGGGCCCGCCGCTGCAACTCGCCGACGTCGATATTGAGCGACCCGCTCAGCTTCCTGAGCGCCTCGACCGGCATGGCGATATCCGGTATCAGGCGGCCGTCTTCGAACTCGGGTTCCGCAACCGGCTCCGCGTCCTCGAGAAACGGGCGGAACACCAGTCGGTCGGAATGCACGTCGATGTCGATTTCGGGGATGTCGCCTTTGCGCACCAGCACCTTGCCGTGTATGTCGCTGTCACCGATACGTACATCGAGTTTCTCGGCGGTCAGCAGGCCATCACCGCCGCTAACGTGTGCCGCGACAGAGAAAGCCTGATCCTGGAACCTGCGTCCGTCGATTGTTCCGAGCGAGGCCAGGGACGGTATGTTCAGCGCAAATTCAAACTCGGTGGCTGCCCTCGCATCCTCGAACTCGAGGTCGCCCGCTGCGATCACCGTGGCGTCACCAATGGCCGCGTCCAGGTCGTCGAACGTCCAGTGCGGCCCGCGTAACTTTCCCCTGGCGGTAATCGAGAACGGCTGCTCGAATGCCTCGAACGATCCGGTCCCGCGAAGAAAGCTGCGAACGTCAAGTCCATTAGCCGCCACATCGAAATCGAGATACTGCTGTGGCGTGTCAATACCGATGGTCATGTCGAGGCGCGCATCTCCTGCCGCCCGACCCAGCCTGACCTTGCTCAATTCCACCAGGTCTCCCCTGAAGACCACCTTGCCCTGCAGCTCGAAGGGACCGGGCCGGACCTCGAGGGCACTGATCGACTCCACGAGCTCCTCGAGTTTTGCTCCGCGCACTGCGACATCAAACCAGGAACCGGCAATCATCTCCTCCGGTACCAGCAGGCCCTCGCCGGTGATGCTTGTCGTGCCAAGCGATCCGTTTATGCCAGTGAGGCGAAAACCGTCATCCTGGACGCGCAGTCTGCCGCTGATATCGTATGGCAGCGCCGGCACCCCTGTCGCTTCGGCAAACATGGCCACCAGTTGCGCGAGATCACCACCGGCGGCTTTGACCGCGACGTCCGTGCCCCTGATACCGGATCGGAGCGCTACAAGTCCGTCGACCTGTGCCGAGTCGCCATCGATAACCAGGGAAACAGGGCCTTTGGTGCGAATACCGGCTTCCGTGTACTTCGCCGTGCCGGCAATCTCGGCGGGTTTGTCCGGCATATCGTCGACGCCATAGGCGCCGGCCAGCTTCGCGAGGCTTTCCGTTCTGACCCGAACGTTTAGCTCCGTGCCCAGCAACGTATCCGGGTCACCGATGCTGCCGTCAGCCTGCAACTCGCCGAGCGAAGTAGTCGTGACAAGCTCCAGCACCTCGACCCCGTCGTCACGTACATCGATTGTGAGGCCCAGCGAAAACGGGCCGGTGGCTGCGCCGGGCATCCCCGTGACAAAGCGGAAGCGCTCGATAACGGGCCCCTCGATCTGCAGGCTGATCACGGCGTCATCGATGCTCGGAAATCGCGGGAATCGTGCTTTACCCTCTATGCGTGCATCTGCGAACACCATCGTCGCTTCCCTGACATCGAACCGGCCATCCTCCATTTCACCATCGAACTTGAGCATGAAGGGGGACTCGCGAACCTGGTGTATGCCAGCCAGACGCAGCACCCGGCCGAGATCGGGCCCCGAGGCGTTCGCCTGAAATTTCAGCCGCTGCAAGGACTGCAGGTCGGCGACTTCGCCGATGACATCGATCTCGGTGAGCCCGAGGTTGCCCTCTACCTTGAGGATGAGCGGGCCGTCCGCGACGGGTTCCAGCGTACCGGATAGCCGGATGTCACCCTCGCCCTCCTCGCCCAGCCCGAGCATGCGCGTCAGGTCGTCGACGTCTGGCCCGAATGCCGTAAATTCGAACGCCGGCCGCTTCAGGTCGGCAACATCATCGATGCGCCCCCGAACAGAGAGTTCGAACGTGTCGAGTGTCGCGCCGAAATCGAAGCCGAAGTCCTTGCCCGCGACCAGCGCATCCCAGGTGCCTAACTCGCCGTTCACAATCACCGGTCTGCCGTCGAGCTCGGCGTGCACCCCGACGTCCAGATAACCGTCGTCCCGATACGCCTGATCGAAACGATCGACCTGCAGATTCAGTGGCCGATCGCGCTCGGCACTTTCGAGCCGCACATGCAGGTTGTCGATGTCGATCTCACCGAACAACACGTCCGGCCCCGACTCGTCGTCCTCCTCTTCGATCGGCAACTCCCAGTTCGGTGCCCGGTCACCGGGATTGAGCAGTAGTACCCTGGAATCGTCCAGGTCGAGGAGCTCGATGAGGATCGGCCCGTTGAAAAGCGACCACAGGTCGAATCGCACCTCCGCCCTGCGCACCGTGACCATGTCGTCGGTACCGGCCCAGTCGGCGTTCGCGAGGCGGACGTCTTCGGCAATGATGGTCGTGTGCCGCGCCAGGTCGAGATGGAATTCGCCGCGAATTTCGAACGGGCGGCCGAGTTCGTCCGATACCAGTCGCTCGACCTGCGGCTTGAATACGCCGAGATCAGCCGTCCACAGCCAGCTGAGGGCGAGCACGATCAGCGCGAGCGTGCTGAACGTGGTCCAGAATGCGATACGTCGCCAGCGCATGGTTATTATTGTCCGCGCCGCAAAGACCCTATGCTATCAGAAGGGATACCTATCAGGTGCCGATGATCTGCCGCGCCCAGCGCACGACCTCGCGCACCCGCGGCGAGGCGAGGTCGTGAGCTTCGTCGAAACTGACCCAGCGCCATTCATGGTGCTCGGGCTCGCCGGTGTCCGGTGAAGGTCCCAGCACGACCTGTTCCTCATCGGTACGAGCCAGGTAATAGCGAGCGGTCTTGCCACGGCTGTACGGGCCCGTCTCCATGCAGCGCTCACCCCACTCGAAATCCGTCGACTCGATCCCCGTCTCTTCGCGAAGCTCGCGCAGGGCGGCCTGCAGCGGCTCCTCGCCTTCTTCCATCAGCCCTTTCGGAAAGTCCCAGTGGTGCCAGGCGCGTAACAACAGCGTGACCCACCCCGCCTCCGTTGCGCGTGCAAGGACGATCCCGCAGGAGAGTTTGTCGTCGTTCAAGCTGCCGCCCCCCGGAGGACGTCGACGGGCGCCGAGTTGATAGCGCTGCGTGCCGCGAAGTAGCCGCTGGCGCACACGACGACCAGCCCCGCGGCTACCCCGGCCACCCAGAGCAGCGGGTTGAAGGCATACGGCAGGTCGAACAACTGGGTGGCAAGGACGGCGGCGAGTATCGATGCGCCGGCCGAGGCGAGGATGCCAGCTGCCGCGCCCAGCGCGGCAAATTCGGCCATCACGCCGGCAAACACCACGCTCTTGCGCGCGCCCAGTGCCCGCAGCATGGCGCTCTCGAAGCGGCGCTCGTCGATGGTCGACTGCACCGCTGCAAACAGTACGGCGATGCCGGCCGCCAGCGTGAAGAAGAACACGGCCTGCACGGCCATGGATGCTTTCTCGATGATGCCGCGCACCTGCTGCAGGATCGAATCCAGGTCGATCACCGAGATCGTGGGATGTTCACGAACGAGATCGACCAGCGCGGCTTTCTCGTCGTCCTCGACCCGCATGCTGGCGATGAACGTCGCGGGGTAGTTATCCAGCGCGCCCGGCGACAGCACCAGGAAGAAGTTGGGCATGAACGAATCCCAGTTGATGCGCCTGACGCTCGCGATCTCTGCATCGAGCAGCTGCCCGGCGATCTCGAACTGCAGCACATCGCCGATGCCGAGGCCGGTCTCGATCGCGACCTCCTCCTCGATGGATACGAGCGGCGGCCCTTCGTAGTCGGGTGGCCACCACTCGCCCTCGAGCAGCTCGTTGCTGCTGCTGAGCTCCCGGGCCCAGGAGAGGTTCTGTTCGCGGTTCACGAACCATTCGGCATCTTCCGCAGGGTACTTGCGGTCCTTCACCGACTCGCCGTTGATAAGGGTCATGCGCGCGCGCACCAGCGGCGCGTAGACCGGCGCTGCCACGCCGCGCGATTCGAAAACCTTCGTTACCGAGTCGGTCTCGCTGCGCTGGATGTTGATCAAAAAGTGATTCGGCGCGTCCTGGTCGAGTGTTTGCCGCCAACCGTCGAGCAGGTCGGTGCGCACCAGCGTCAGTAACAGCAGCACCGTGAGCCCCAGCCCGAATGCCACCACCTGCACGGCGCTCGCCCGGCCGCGGCGGGCGACGTTCGCGAGGCCGTAGCGCCAGGCGACACCAACGCCGGAACGAAACCGGCCCATGGCCGCGACCAGGGCGCGACCCACGAGATACAGCGCGGCGGCGATCAGGACAATGCCGCCGAGCACGATCACGAGCATCGTCGGATCGCCGACAGACCGGTACAGGAGCGCGGCGACCGCGGCAAGCGAAAGACCACCGACGAGAATCCGCGACGGCGCCGGGGGCATCACGTCGTGCCGCAACACCCTGAGCGGCGGCGTGTTACGCAGCTGAATGAGCGACGGCAATGCAAATCCCACGAGCAATACCAGCGCGCTGCCGGATGCGAGGATGACCGGCATTGGCCCGGGGTCCGGGAGGTCGCCGCGGATGATGTCGGCGAGTATCCACGACAGCACTTCCTCGGCGGCGAAGCCGACGACGCTGCCGGCGGCCACGCCGATGATGCCGAGCACGATCAGCTGCGCGGTCGCGACGGAGATGACGAAACCCTGGGTCGCGCCCAGGCTCTTCATCAGTGCCACGGTATCCATACGGCGCTGCGCAAAGCGTCGCGCCGACATGGATATTGCTACGGCGCTCAGCAGCAGGCTGATCACCGCCGTCAGCGACAGGAAGCGCTTGGCCCGGTCGGCCGCCGCGTAGGCGCGCTCGCTGCTCTCCTCGGCACTGCTCAGCCGCAGCGATTCCGGCAGCTGGTCCTCGATCGCATCGTTGAATTCGCTCACCGCATCCTCCTCACCCGCGATCAGGAGCGCGTAGCGGACGCGGCTGCCGACACCGATCAGCGCTGTTGCCTCGAGATCGTCGGCGTTCATCAGCAGGGTCGGTGCGAGCGACGCGAAGCCGATGGACTGGTCGGGGCGGTAGGTGAGCACCGCGGCGACACGAAGCTCGGACTCACCGACCGACAGCGTGTCGCCGACATCCGCGCCGACCCTGGCGAGCAATGCGCTGTCGGCCCAAACCTCGCCAGGTTCGGGAATGCCGTCGACCTCGCGCTGCTCGCTGAAGAGCGCGTCGGAGACCCGCACCGTGCCGCGCAGCGGGTAGTCGGCGGTGACGGCGAGCAGCGAAGTCAGCACGCTGTCGTCGCCCGCGAACACGACGGTGGGAAAGGAGGCCGTATCGGCAGTACGCAGCTCGTAATCGGCCGCCAGGTCCCGCCAGGCATCCGGGATCGGCTCCTGCGAACGCAGCCGCAGGTCCGCCGCGAGTACCTCGTTCGCCTGCCGCTCGACGGCCTTGCCGATACGGTCCGTCAGGAAGCCGACCGCCGTCAGCGCCGCGACGGCGAGGATCACGGCCGCGAGCAGCACGACCACCTCGCCCGAACGGAGCTCGCGGCCGATACTCCGCGTGGCAAACCGCAATGCCTTCATGCCGCCGCCACGGTGTCGCTGACCAGTTTGCCGGCGTCGAGGCTCAGCACCCGGTCACAGCGCCCGGCCAGGCTATTGTCATGCGTGACCAGCACCAGCGTCGTCGACGATCGCCGGTTGAGCTCGAACATCAGCGCCATTATGGTCTCGCCGGTGCGGGCATCGAGGTTACCGGTCGGCTCGTCCGCGAACAGCACCGCGGGCTCGGTGGCAAACGCCCGCGCGATCGCGACCCGCTGTTTTTCGCCGCCCGATAGCTGCGAGGGATAGTGGCTCCAGCGCTCCTTGAGCCCCACCTGCTCGATGATCGCGCGGGCTGCCTCGCGCGCGTCGTCGCGACCTGCGAGCTCCAGGGGCAGCATCACGTTCTCGAGCGCGTTGAGCGACGGCACGAGATGGAACGACTGGAACACGAAGCCGACACTGTCGGCGCGCACGAGCGCCCTGCCATCTTCGTCGAGCTCTCCGAGGTTCGCTCCGTTCAGGATGACATAACCCTGCGACGGGAGGTCGAGCCCGGCAAGCAGCGCCAGCAGGGTCGACTTGCCCGCGCCCGACGGCCCGACGACCGCGACCGATTCTCCCGGTGCGATCGAGAAACTCACGTCGGAAAGAATGGTCAGACTGCCCTCGGGGCTGCTAACCTTTTTGCCGATATTGTGTGCCGCAAGAACGGCGGCATCGTCTGAATGACTCGACATGCGCAGATTTCTGATCCTTGTTGCTTTGCTTTCGGCCACCGGCGGCCATGCCGCCGACGTGCCCACCGTGCTGATACTCGGCGACAGCCTGAGCGCGGGTTACGGTATTGACGTTGACCAATCCTGGCCCGCTTTGTTGCAGTCGCGGCTCCGGGAGCAAGGGTACGAACATCGGGTGGTCAACGCCAGTATCAGCGGCGAGACGACGGAGGGCGGCGCCGAAAGAATCGGCCCCGCGCTCGAGAATTTCTCCCCCGAACTCGTCATCCTGGAGCTCGGCGGCAATGACGGGCTCAGGGGCTTCCCGCCGCAGCGCACGCGCGAGAACCTCGACAGGATCGTTACGGCAAGCAAGGCCTCGGGCGCACAGGTCGTGCTGCTCGGTATTCGTATCCCCAGCAACTACGGCCCGCGTTACACGCAGGCCTTCGAAGGCGTGTTCCAGGACACGGCCGAGACGCACGGCATCCCGTGGATCGGGTTCTTCATGGAAGGCATAGCGCTCAACGAGGAGCTGATGCAGGCCGATGGCATTCACCCGAACGCGCAGGCGCAGCCGAAGTTGCTGGACAATGCGTGGCCGGTTATCAAGGAGGCGCTGGGGTCGCCGGACTGAGCAACTCCGCAGGCAATACGCTATTCTGAATCCGGCCAATCGACAGCAACGGCCTTACGAGGAAAAATCGCACGTGGAAAAAATCTGGCTGAAGTCCTATCCGCCCGGCGTACCCGAACAGGTACCGGCGCCGCGCTTTCGATCCATTCGCGAGATGATCGAGAACAGTTTCCAGGAGTACCCGGACAACCCGGCATACACCAACATGGGAACGACGATCACGTACCGGGATCTCGACGAGCTGTCGATGCAGTTTGCCTGCTACCTGCAGAAGAAGCTGGAGCTGACTCGTGGAGAACGTGTCGCGATCATGCTGCCTAACATCCTCCAGTACCCGGTAGCGATGTGCGGCGCGTTCCGTGCCGGGCTCGTCGTGGTCAATGTCAACCCGCTGTACACCGCCCGTGAACTGAAACACCAGCTCATCGACTCCGGCGCAAAGTGCATCGTAATCCTGGAGAACTTCGCGCACATCCTCGAGGAGATCATCGACGACACCGACGTCGAGCAGGTCATCACAACCGGCGTGGGCGACCTGCTCAGGTTCCCGAAAAACCTGCTGGTCAATTTCGTGCTGCGCTATGTCAGGCGCGAAATACCCCGCTACACGTTCGCCAACAGCGTCACCTTCAGGCACGCGTTGAGCGAAGGCGCCAGTGAACAGTTGAGCCACGTCGAGATAGGGCTGGCCGATATCGCCTACCTGCAGTACACGGGCGGCACGACCGGTGTGTCGAAAGGTGCGATGCTGAGCCATCGCAACATGGTCTACAACGTCGAGCAGTCCATCCGCTGGCAGGGCGATGCCTACGACGGTGTAACGCCGCTGGTCGCCATCACGGCGCTGCCGCTCTATCACATCTTCTCGCTGCAGGGGAATTGCCTGCTCGGAATGGCGCAGGGCGGCCTGAACGTTCTCATCACGAACCCGCGGGACATGCCCGGCTTTGTGAAAGAAATATCGAAGTTCAAATTCAACCTCCTGACCGGCGTCAACACGATGTTCGCCGGCCTCCTGAACACGCCGGGCTTCAGCGATATCGACTTCAGTTCGCTGCGTGTCGTCGTCGGTGGCGGCATGGCCGTCCAGCCTGCCGTGGCACGACAATGGCACAAAGTCACCGGCAAACCCATTTTGCAGGGTTACGGCCTGACCGAGACCTCGCCCGCCGCCGTGTGCAACACGATAGACAGCGAATTCACCGGCTCCATCGGCCTGCCGATTCCTTCCACGGAAGCGATGATCGTGGGAGACGATGGCAACGCACTCCCCGTCGGCGAGGTCGGCGAAATCTGTATCAAGGGCCCGCAGGTCATGGAAGGTTACTGGCAGCGCCCGGCCGAGACTGCGGAGGTAATGCTGCCCGGCGGTTGGCTGCGGACCGGCGACATCGGGCGCATGGACGAGAACGGTTACATCTTCATCGAGGACCGCAAGAAAGACATGATTCTCGTGTCGGGATTCAACGTCTACCCGAACGAGATCGAAAACGTGGTGGTGGAAATGGAAGGCATACTCGAGGCTGCGGCGATCGGGGTTGCCGACGAGAAGTCCGGCGAGGTTGTGAAAGTATTCGCCGTCCGGACCAATGAAAGCGTCACCGAGCAGGACGTGATCGCGTATTGCCGCGAGAACCTGACCGGCTACAAGCGGCCGAAGATGGTCGAGTTCCGCGACGAGCTGCCGAAGACCAACGTCGGCAAGATCCTGCGCCGTGCGCTGCGCGATGAATAGGAAGGTACTGCTCGTCATCGTACCGTTGCTGCTCGCCGCGGTGCCGGCCGCACTGGACCCGGTGCGCGTCGCCCCGCATATCTACGACGTCGCATTCGAGAACGAACGCGTGCGGGTGCTGAAGAAGATCATCCGCAACGGAGAAACTCCACCATTGCACTCGCACCCTGACAGCGTCGTCGTGTACCTCAACCCCTGTGCCTGGATGGAAGACGACGGCCAGGGCGGGAAGCACATGCAGTCTTACAAGTTCGGCGAACCTACCTGGGCGCCGGCGGAAACCCACGGCGGCAAGACGGCCAACGTCGTCCAGGAATGCCACGTCGTCGTGGTCGAGCTGCTCGAGTAACGAAGGGAGCTGCTGTCATGAGGAATCGGTCCACGGTCACATTTCGCGTCCTGCTCGCGTTCGCGCTGGTTGCGTGGGCGGTTCCGGGCCAGGGCCAGGAAGTACTCGTCTTCGCGAGCATCGAGGATGCGATCGAATGGCTGCAGCAGGAGAATTTCTGGGGCGAGGAAAACCACGACGAACAGCTCGAAGTCCCGCGCGTCATGTTGACCGGCATCAACCCTCGCTGGCGAAAAGCGACTCAGGACATGCCTGTCTCGCACAAGAAGGAAATCTTCTATCGTGCGATGCTGCCGCTGATCCTGCACGCCAACAACATGGTTCTCGAGCGCCGGGCGGGGCTTATGGCAGCAAAAGAGGCGCTGGAATCCGGTGACAGCATTTCTGCCGATGAACTGGAGCAGCTCCGTGCCGGCGCCGTGCTGCTGCGAGTCGCCGATGCGGAAACCGTCGCGAAACTCGAGCCGGCGAGCGACGAGCTCGTGAAAATACTCGATGAAATGCTCTACAAGCTGGACATCATCCCGGCGGGGCTCGCACTGGGACAGGCGGCTTACGAGAGCGGCTACGGCACGTCCCGATTCGCGGTCGAGGGCAACGCGCTGTTCGGACAATGGACGTACGGCGGAAAGGGCCTTGTACCGGAGCAACAGCGCGAGAGCCTGGGCGACTACCGAATCGCCGCGTACGACTGGCCGTTCGACAGTGTCCGGGGCTATTTCATCAACCTGATGTCACACCCCGCTTACGAGGAATTCCGGCGCCTGCGCGCGGAGGCCAGGGCGGCGGGACGGCCGCTCAGGTCCATGGAACTGGCCGACGGTCTCATCAGCTACTCCGAGCGCGGCCAGGAATACGTCGACACCCTCAAGGGAATCATCCGCGTGAACGGCCTGGACATCGCGGACAATGCCGTGTTCCGGGATGAGCCGTTGCGATTCTCGATTGGCGCCGAAGACGAAGCCGCCGCCGAAGCGCTGCGTCGCGATATCGAAGCCATGCGGGCGTCCGGTGAACTCGCGCGCATCGTGGCGCGCATGCGCCTCGAGTGATCGTCGGCTGGCGCTGCTCGCTGCAAGCGTCGCGAACGGACCTTCAGCCGACGCCACCGCGTAACGACCGCACCCGGATGACCTCCTCCTGTTCGTTCAGGTCGAGGTGTTCCTCCATCGCCGCGAGGTCCTGGCGAATCTCGGGCAGCACGACGTTCTCGAGCGCGCGCACACGCCGCTCTGTGCGTCGGTATTCGCGCATCAGCCGTTCCAGGTTCGCCGTTATCGCCGCCAGCGGCACGGCGGACTCGAGCA